>Ga0207145_1002_pt1 | contig 139523 bp, 126 predicted proteins | sample Alteio_BWMinHeat_35_FD_153578 | JGI IMG/M metagenome (GOLD analysis project Ga0207145, IMG submission 153578) | Enriched cells from forest soil in Barre Woods Harvard Forest LTER site, Petersham, Massachusetts, United States -... | ecosystem: Environmental > Terrestrial > Soil > Temperate forest...
CAACCAAATATCACCCAGCCCACCCCATTTAGAGAGAGCATGATATTTCCTAATGCAGCACCTTGCGCAACCATCATAAAGTTGACGCAAATTGCTACACATGCTATATATGTAGCTGTTATTCGTAAAAAAACTAGACCACCATCCACTCGCGTGAGATTGTCTCAAAGAAGAGAAAGGATCATATATGGCACCCAAGGGACGTTTATTAGGCTTACTTCTTGCGCTTGTAAGCGCAGAAACTTCCCTATGTGGCATGTTTCCAAATTTGACCCAAAATGATCCATTGCCGCTCTTTAGCACTGTCTTTCCTAATGATTTCCTTGCCACTCGGCAAAAAGCAAATCTCATGCGCTATGATTATACCTACGCTCCTGCACGATTTCGAGTAAGCGTGAGTGCTTACCGGCAGTACGCTAATCGTGCAAAAGACCAAGAACGGCAGACTATCTATCCGGGAGACATACATGGTCGCTGGAATATGCTTGCATTCTTCTATGATCCTATAATGAACAATGTGCTTACGCAAGCACTTGAGTTGCCAACGCCCGATGCAGACTGTGTCCCATTCTTAACGAAACCTCGGTATTCCGATCCACGACAAGAATTTGGCTTTTTCTCTATCCCTCTTCTGTATAGAAAGTATGGCGTTCGATTTGAAAGCGAGCTTCTCTTAGTCGATCGCTGCTTCTATGCCGTAGGAATTATGGCTCAATGGGGCATAAACGACATACGTCAAACCGTTCTCAATTTTAACGATATGACCTGCCAGGCATTAGGAACGGCCTGCCCAACGGCAACTGTTCCTCAAGGTGTAACAGCAGCTCCGCCAAGTTGTCCAAAACCCAATCCTGCAGAACCAATTGCAATTGCGCCACCTTTTGTTGATCCATCTACCGTACCACCGTGCCCACAACCCGCATGCAACCCGGATGGTCAGGCAGCATGCGTGATCCCCTTACAGCCCTTTCAGTCCGTGTGTGATACAACGCTTAATTTTGGGTTTCCATCAGACTGTAAACAGTATGTTATTAATAATATCATGAACCAAAGAAGTAGAATGCTTCATGTTCTTGGCCTTGAGGACTGTAACTATCATAAGGTTGGAATGGATGACATTCGACTCAGTATGTATTGGCGCCAGCTTTTTGTTATCAATGAAGATAATGAGCGCTATCCGCGAGTCGTCTTTATGCCTTTTGCCCAAGTAGGGGTCGGTATCCCTATGATGAAAGAGATTGATAACCGTGAGATCTTTGCGCTCCCCAATGGCAATAATCGCCATACCTTTGTAGGCGGCCGTGCAGGGTGTACTATTGATTTTCTTGATACTATCGATATCTATGCGGTAGGAGGATTTTCATACTTTTTTGAGCGCGAATATTGTAACCTCGGTTTGCCAACCAATTCAAAGGAAAGTGGTATATTCCCCTATTCAGCTGACGTCACTATTCGGCCTGGGCCTACCTGGAACTTTAATTTCGGTATGAACGCCTATCACTTTTTAGACAATCTCTCCGTCTGGGTTGAATATGCAATTGTTTCTCATACTCCTGATAAGATCAAAGTATGTCGTTCATTTATTCCTCAAAACTCGCGTTATTTTGAGAGTGGCTTTCAGATAGATCGTGCAGAATGTGCAAGCAAATGGGAAGTGCATCTAGTCAATGTGGGGTTCAACTATGATCTCTTTGATTGTCTCTCCATCGGGTTACTCTGGCAAGCTCCTGCTAAGCAACGTAACGCCTATCGATCAGGAATGGTCATGGGCACAGTAACCTTCGTCTATTGAGCAACGGTGGACAAGTAAGAAATATCCGCGTATACTAATAAGAACTTGAAAGGATCAAATTCTTTATGGCAAAAAAAACAAACATCTCAATAAGCGTTCACGATAACGTAGAACGCGCCTTAAAACAGCTCAAGAAAAAAATCGAACGCGAAGGCGTTGTACGCGATATGAAGCGTATAGTCTATTATGAACCACCTACCCAAAAGCGCCGCAAGAAATTGCTTCGCGCAATCAAACAAAACTGGATACGGCTTTCCTCACAAGGTCCGCAGTAACATTCTATGAATTCATCTTTGGGACATGTACGGCGTGCACAAAAGGAATCGCTTCTCTTTAGAGAGGTCTCCAAGTTATTTCTTGAAGCCAGCCTTGATGATCCAAAACTTCAAGCAATTACGATCAACCGAGTTGCTCTTTCGCCCGATAAAAGCATATGCACCGTCTATTTCTATACACCTGAAGGGCAGGCATATTTTGAGAAAGAGTTGCTACCTATTATTACTCAGTATAAAGTTTCGCTTCGACGAGCTCTTGCATCTCGTGTTCAGTCACGCTATACACCTGACCTGGTTTTTGCTTATGATATACAGTTGGAAAAGCAACTGCGTCTTGAGATGCTCCTTGAGGAGGTTAAGTCAGAGGATACCGAATGATTTTTGCCTATCTTCTGGAATTTATACTCTTTCTCTGCTGGGGCTCATTTTTAAATGTGGTGGGATACAGAATCATTAGAGGATATTCTTTTTTTGGGCGCTCATATTGCCCTCACTGTCGAACTCAGTTAGCATGGTATGATACAATTCCGTTGATTTCATTTATACTTCTTAAAGGCCGATGCCGATCGTGTCAAAATATCATTTCTCCATTATACCCCGCTATTGAGTTTTTGACTGCACTCATGCTTACCCTCATGCTCATATATATCGATCAAAAGTACTGGTTTGGCTACTTCCTCTTTATCTCAGCTGGGATCGTAACGATTCGCACTGATTTTGAGAAAATGCTTATCTCTCGCTATGTAACCTGGGGCCTCATCCCTGTCGCTTTTATCCTAAGTTATATGCACCTTCTTCCCTTGAGTCTCATGGAAAGCATCCGCGGTGCTCTTTTTGGCTATTTGGTTCTCTGGATCGTTGCCCATCTTTTTCATGCGATCCGCAATATCGAAGGAATGGGTGAAGGGGATATAGATCTATTAGCAATGATCGGCTCATTTACAGGCATTACTGGTGCCTGGACGTCCTTACTTCTCGGATCCTTCTTGGGCATCATTTCATGCATTGTCCAGATGGCACTCAGTAAGCGCGCCCACCCCAAAATAGCCTTTGGGCCTTGGCTTGTACTTGGATCCTTTATCTATATTTTCTTACAGCAGCAGATTCATGAACTCATTGAGCCCTTTTTCTAAATTACTGGAGAGCATCGTTCACCAGAGCAATTTCTCCCTGCTCATTTATAGTAAGAATATCTAACTGCTCTCCGTAGATTCTACCAGCAGCCGCTATAATAAAGGTTGAATCACCAATCTTACCGACAGATAAGGCCGATACAGGGGTTTTTAATGCTCCTACAAAATGGCCTACCCCCTCAGGTGTCCCAGGAAACCCATAGGTATAGTTGAAAGCACCTTCAGGCCTCCATCCAAGACCACCCTTGCCATTAAGGGTAGTAGTGTAGGCACCATACTCAGCATAGTGCACCTTTTGAGCCTGAGCTATCGTACGCAAGTAAAGGTAGGCCTCGGAGCGCTTCGCTTTAGCAAGTACTTTCATAAGGTTGGGTACCGCAAGCATTGATAAAAAGGCTATAAGAGCAACAACAATCATCAGCTCAATGAGGGTAAACCCATTGCGAGAGTGTATCATAACAGGATCCTACGGGTGAGAAGAAGGTTTTCAGAAAGAAATGGTCTAACAAAAGAAAAAAGGCGGTCAAAATAACGCTTCCAGCCACTTTTAATATTATTAGAATATTTTAAAAAGACTTTTTAAGTGAACCTATATAATCAAATTTACCGTTAAAAGTCAAGGTCGGCTCTTTTCCTCGAAGCCCAGCGCCTCTTATTCAGCATGAAGAGCTTATTGCACGCCAGACAGCATGTTTTTATTTTTTTGTCAATTAATCAGCCCCCCAATATGCAAGGATTGTATATTTTGACATAAATAAAAAAATAGGGTAAGCTTGAGACAAAATAAAGAAAAAATACTTTATTAAACAACTTTTACGACATCTTACCTTACGGAGCATTATGACTATTCGTAAACAGATTCAATCGAACGTATCGGTCCCCCCAAAAAAGATACGTAGTTATCAAGAAATCGTTCAATACCTTAATGAGCACTGGGATACCCCACAGACTAAAAGTCTTGCCCGGATTAAGGAACTTGATGCTGCTCTGCAAAACCCATCAAAAAAGGTTGCTGCTCTCCTTGTTGCAGGAACCAATGGAAAGAGTATTACGATTGGCTTGTCAGCTAAACTGTTACGAGAAGAAGGACTTAAGGTAGGAACCTTTACCTCTCCGCATATCTTAACCTATAATGAGCGATTCTCCACAAACTTAGAAACTATTGGCAATACCCAGTTTACCGAGGTAGGTAACAAGGTTATTAATATTGCAGAAACTTTGGAAATTAAGGCCCACAGCGATGAACTCCTCACGATGATGGCGCTCCTCTATTTTGTGGAAAACAAAGTGGATGTTGCGCTCCTTGAAGTAAGTGAAGGGGGTAGCTATAATCCCGTTAATATTTGTCAGGCTCTCGTTGCTACTGTTACCCGAGTAACCCCACGTGATACAACAATAAGCGAAGACGAACTCGCTCCTATAGTTGCAGACACTATGGGCATCATTAAAAAGGGAACCTGGATCGTATCGGGTGACCAAAATAAAGCAAACTTAGAATTGATGCACAAACTTACGGTTGAACAGGGCGGCAATTGGGCAATGCCTATCAGAAAGCTCGCTCCTCTTGCGTATCCATTTGAGCAACTTCATGGTCGTTGTGCTGCGCTAGCTGAACGTATCGCCCACATGTTCATAGAAAATTATTTTAATAAAGATGCCACCGTTACGGCAGATAGCTTACTCAGTCGCAAACCGGTAAAACGTGGTCGCCCTACCTTGGAAGATAAACGTAAGGCAGAGCTTAAACCTCAAAAGTCTCTTGAAGAATTCTGGAAAACTGAAAAAAATGAACTGCCAGGCAGATTCGAGCTCGTTGCTAAAGAAGAGCCGGGCGTACTTCTTGATACTTCTTCAAATCTTGATGCCTTTAAAAATCTCCTTCTTGGTATCCGTCTTCTTCACTACAGCCAGCCTCATAAAGGCTTTGCACTTGTCATGGCAGCGTCGGAGAAAAGTATGCACAATGAAGAGTTCCTCAAACTGGTGCGCTATTTCTTTAAAAAGACATCCGGCCAGCTCTTTATTTTCCCTATAGAAGTATCACTTCCTGGGGTTCATGAAGATACATCTTGGAATCCTGAAAAAGTTGCTAACGATATCAAGAGCATGAAAGTTAAGGCTCGCGCCTTTTCAAGCTTTAAAGAAGCTTTCGAAGCCGCGAAGCAAAGCGTTAATGAACGCCAAGGCTTAATATGCGTAACTGGATCACATTCTGCAGTAGCAGCTTATTGGCGCTATAAAGGCATCAACAAGTTTTAAATAATGAATAATGAATAGTATTTTCACCTATATTGCTTCACTCGCCATAGGGGTATGTGCAGGTTCTTTGTCAGGCTATCACTTGATACGGCAAGTATCTGCATATAACTCAGGTTCATCGCGGTATATCCCTGTTTTAGCCTTACTGCGTTTAGGAAGTCTTGGCCTCATAGCCTGGTATCTATTGCATTGGGGACCCGTTCCCTTTATACTCTTTGGAGGCAGCATGATGATAGCCAAATGGGTCGCTATCCTTTGCCTAAACGAATAGTAAAAAATGCAAAATGGCCTTGAACATGAAATTATATGGTATCCCCTTAAAAGTTTTGGGGTAGATAATCAATTTTTTGCTCTTTCAGGAACTACCATTATCAGCACCTGGATCGCCTTAGCAATCATACTAGCCCTCTGCTTACTCGCACGTTCTATATTCCTTCGCACTCACAGTGAAAATCATGAATATCAAAAGCTGCTTCTGCCGCCAGAATTTACATTTTTAACCTATGGCAAATATGTTGCAACATCGGTCATCAGAAGTTTTATGTCCCTCGTAGAACAATCTACTGGAGCTTTTGTGCATCGCTATTTTAATTTTATTGCAGCACTTTTTATCTTTATTCTCATCTGCAACTGGGTTGCGCTTATTCCCTATGTAGAAGAGCCAACTAAAAATCTTAATACAACCCTTGCCCTGGGAACAATAGCACTCCTCTATATACAAAAAGAGATCATTAAGGTCCATGGCTTTGCACACTATCTCAAAGAATATTTCCTACCAGTCTCAACCTTCTTTCCTCTTAACCTTATCATCGGTCTTTTCTTCGCTCCCTTTAAAATACTCGGCGAGTTAGCAACGGTTATCTCCCTTTCCTTCAGGCTCTTTGGCAATATATTTGGCGGAGCAATTATTATGCAGATCTGGCACAATGGTATAGCAAGTTCTCTTATATGGCAGCTCATCAGTACTATTGGCGTTCATTTGGGATTGGTGGCATTTTTCGTCATCTTTGAGGGCGGTCTACAGGCCTTTGTATTTACGATTCTTACGCTTACTAATATTAGTATGGCAACCGCAATTGAAGAAGGAAAGCACTAATGGTCGCACTTGCTCAGCTCATACATTTTTTCTCCATTGCCTTTTGCACCGTTGCCACTGCACATGGAGTTTCCCGTAGCCATGGGAAAACTGCTGCAGCCTCCTTTGAGGCGATAGAAAGACAGCCTGCTATGCAGGGAGAAATTACGGGAGCAACGATTTTAGCCTTAGCACTTATTGAGACCGCAGCAATCCTTGGATTCCTTATGTCTTTTTTCTTATTCTTTAAGCCTCCAACGACATTTCCATCAGCTTTGGGAGAGCTTGGTATAGCTTTTTCTATGGGAATACCCGGCCTAGTTATAGGATGGGCTTCTGCAGATCCTGCATCTAACGCTCTTGGTGCAATAGCACGGCAACCATTTGTATCCCGTCGCATGAGAAATTTTATGCTTCTGGTACTTTCACTTCTTCAAACGCCTTTAATCTTTGGACTTATTATGGCATTCGTTATTCATGGTATGCTACCAGGTATCACCACCGTCGCTCAAGCACTCATACTTATAGGAGCTGGTATCGCTATTGGTCTTGGTTCCGTAGGGCCTGTGCTTGGCAGTTGCCTATTTACCAAAATAGCTTGTAAAAGCGCGGGCCGTAATAGAGCTGCTTTCTCAAAATTGTTCACTTTTACCTTTATTAGCCAAGCAATGATTGAAACACCTGTAGTTTTTGCCATTATCATTTCGCTCATGCTTATCAACCAAGCATCAATCACCTATGAAAATCCGCTCATCGGTCTTGCATACCTTGCCTTTGGAGCAACGATGGGAATCGGAACATTTGGTACTGGGATAAGTTCTGGACGTGCAGCAGCCGCAGCTGCCGACCAAATTGCTTACAATCCAGCAGCCTACACCGTACTCTCTCGTGCAAGTATGATGGCTCAAGGGCTTATCGATACCATTGCTATCTATGCCTTTATTATTTCCATCTGGCTTATCCTTACGCCACTCGTGGGCTAAACCACCTCTTAGAATTTCAACAGAAAGTTCAGTGTTAGCAACTGACGCATCTTTATAAACACAACCTAGAATAGATCAACTAAAGCACTCAAAACTCTTGCAAAATTCCGAATATTAGGTAAAAATCTATGCAGGTTTTGCTCTGTGCCCTTTTTTGTTTTGGTGATTAATAAAAGGGCATAGGGCAAAGCCCTTACCAAGGGAGCTTCATGGATAACTATTATTTGAGTGCATTTGTCGGATACTTTGCTTTTTTTCTTTGTTTAAGTATCTTTTTTTATCGGCGAAATACTTCTACAAGCTCATTCGTGCTCGGCAATAGATCGTTGAACTATTGGGTAACAGCGCTCAGGACTCAAGCAAGCGATATGAGCGATTGGCTCTTCATGGCCTATCCCGGGCTCATCTATGGGTTAGGACTCTTTAATCTCTGGGTTGCTATAGGTCTTATCCTGTTCATGTTTTTAAACTGGCAATTTATAGCTCCACGACTTCGCACTGCTACAGAAAAATATGAAAGTCTCACGTTAGCATCATTTTTTGAACGACATTTTCGTGATACGTCTGGGCTTATTCGACTGCTAAGCGTTTTTTTTACCACCTATTTTCTCGTGTATTATATAGGCGCTGAACTTGTTGGTCTTGGCCGTCTTTTTGAATCAACCTTCGGAATACCCTATACTATCGGCATTAGCATTAGTGGCACCCTAGTTGTGGTAAACATAATTATCGGTGGCTTTATTGCAGCTGCATGGAGTGATGCTATTCGAGGAATATTCTTAGCCGCCATGATCTGCATTGTCCCTATTGTGGCACTATCAGCCGTTCCTGTTAATCCACTTGAGTACGTAAGCTTTGCCGGTTTTTTCCATGCTCTCGTTCCAGACTATTCTTGGCAAACACTTTCTCAAATTTTACTGCTCTCGATGGGATGGGGTCTTGGCTATTTTGGGTCTCCCCATATTCTGATTAATTTTATGTCGATACATGATGTACACCAGATGCATAAAGCTAAATACGTCGGCATTTCTTGGATGACGCTTGTTCTTGGAGCAGCAACAGCTGCAGGACTAGTCGGTCTTCTTTATTTTGCAGCACCTCTTGCAAATAGAGAGCTCGTCTTTATAGAGATGGTTAAAGATCTCTTTCATCCTTTCTTTGCTGGTTTAATTTTATGTGCCATTCTAGCCGCAACCATGTCGGTCATGACCGGACAAATCTTGGCAACGGCATCCATAATTACGGAAGATTTCTTTAAGCCGATTCTTGGCCCTACGCTGAGCACTGCACACTATCTCCTGATTGTACGCGGATGTATTATCGCACTCCCTATCCTTTCGTATCTTGTAAGCTATACGAGTACTCAGCCAATTAATGATCTTATTGCCTATGCCTGGTCAGGACTTGGACTTGCATTCGCACCCACCGTTATTGCAGCACTGTTTATTCCCTGGGCTCGAAAAGCCGGCGTGCAAGTTGCAATGCTTCTTGGTGGAATAATGGGCATGGTGTGGAATTCTCTTGGATTCACCTTTATGCCGCTCCTACCAGGATTTATCATCTGCTTATCAGTGCTCCTCATTATTTCACGTCTTACTAAACCGGAGGTCGCATGATCTCGTATGATGACTTTTTAAAAGTAGATATTCGTGTCGGCACCATTATTGCTGCAGAGACCTTCAAGGAGGCACGTAATCCTGCCTACAAGCTCGTGATAGACTTTGGTGAACTCGGCACTAAAAAGAGCTCCGCACAAATTACCAAGAACTATGTACCAGAGGCATTAGTTGGTAAACAGGTACTTGCTGTGGTAAACTTTGCTCCGAAGCAGATTGGACCTTTCATTTCTGAGGTTCTTACCTTAGGCCTGACAAACGATGATGGTTCAATTGTACTCATAGAACCTGACAAAACCGTACCTAAAGGCGCTCGCCTTCATTGACGACATCTGGTTATTCTCAGCATAGAGCAAAATGAATACGTAGCAAAACTCACCTTACAGAGCTTTCTTAATGTGCTGCACGGTTTTTTGGGGGGAAAGAAGAAGAGGGAAAAGGGGTTTAGCCTACTCACCCGATACTGTAGCTTTCCTAAAGGTATTAAGCACTTACGTCAAGATCCAAATTGAGAAAAAGCTTGACAGAAAAGACAATTTAGATGACAATTAATATATTAAATTCAAAGAAAGATAATGTCGCAAACTCCTTGGAGGTTATGCCCATGTTCCAGGTCTTATTACTTGCATTGTGCGTAGGTTCATCATATATGTTTGCATCCGAATCTATTCAAATGAAGACTAAAGTTCCCGAGCTCAAGAACGCATTTCATATGCTTCTTGATGACCAGCTTGTTGAATTCAAGAACATTATAATGAGCCAATACACGCCCTCTACAGATCCACAAGCCTCAAATGTGCCTGCTCAAAAAATTCAAGAGCTTGAATCTATAAGGCAAATACTAAAGACCGATGATTTTAACAATGCCTTTTCTTTGCTCATGAACACACAGGCTTCACATGAGGCAACCAACAATCCTCATTTTCGTGATGCGTATATATTAGTTGAATCAGTAAATCAGCAAATTGCTGAATTCGCTGAGCGTTTTCTCAACCTTCGCTCAGAGCAAGTCAGAAAGGCTGCTGTCAGACTCATTGCCACTGCGTTGAGCTCTTATAGAATGTCATTTTCTCTTCAAGACCATTATGGACGAACTATATTACATCGAGCTGCACTAGCACTTAAGACGGCAATGCCTCTATTTTTTAACGAGAACCTAGTTGACGCGACCTTAAAAGATATCGAAGGGTATACGGCACTTCATTATGTTGTTGAAGGTGATCTTGTAGAGTGTATACCATTGTTAAAAACAACATTAGAAATACCCTGTGCCGATAGCTCAACGGCGCTTATTATAGCTGCAGCCGGTGGTAAAACAAAGAGCCTTATAGCGTTACTTGAACAAGGCGCACATATCAACGCACAAAATAATGATGGTGAAACGGCCCTACATGCTGCCATAAAGAAAGGCCATATCGACTGCGTTAGGGAACTCATCAGAAGAGGTGCAAAACTTCAAATTCGAAACAATAATGGAAATATGCCCCTACACTGCGCAGCTTATTGTGATGATGACTCAATTTTTAAGGCAGTACTTGAAGCTCATAATACCGCAGGGATACACCTTGATGAAAAAAATAATGATAAAGATACCCCACTTATGTATGCCGCATATTATGGGCAAGCATCACATGTAGAATTACTTCTCAAAGCTGGTGCAAATAAAAATTGTGCGTGTAATAATGGCTCAACCCCACTCATAGCGGCCGCATTTGAAGGAAACATAGAATGCCTCAAGATATTACTGCATGCTCGTGCTCACCTAGATAAAAAAAATCTAGAGGGATACAGCGCACTTCTTACAGCCGCCGAAAAGGAAGATTCGAGCTGTGTAAATGCACTTATAGAAGCTGGCGCAGATATCGCAATCAAGGATAGTGTCGATGATACTGCCTTACATAAAGCTGCCATGGGAGGCCATCTTCAAAACGTCCGTCTCTTACTTAAAAAAGGAGCTCCAAAAAATGCTCGAAACGCAGTTGGAAGAACGCCACTTTTATGTGCTGCTATGGAAGGCCACCTCTTGGTGATAGAAGAGCTTCTTTCTCATGATGTCGATGTAACCATTACCAGCGTGGATGGCTATACTGCTCTTCATGAGGCTGCTTATTTTGGGCATGCAGACTGCGTAAGACGGCTACTTAAGACTCGTATAGACAAAAATGCCGTTGATAAAGATAAAAAATCAGCTCTTTTAAAGGCAGTGGAACGAAACCATCCCGAATGTGTTAAAGCTCTTGTTGAGGCTAACGTAAACCTTGAGCTTAAAGTGACCAAAGAGGGCTATACCGCACTTCATGAAGCAGCATTTGAAGGTTTTGAAGAATGTCTGGAAATCCTTTTAAGTGCAGGAGCACATGTAAACACTCCTGACAAGAATAATTTGACCGCATTACATAAAGCCGTTAGTCGGGGGCATGTCAGATGTGCTCGTGCTCTTCTTAAGAAGAAGGCTTCTACAAATCTTACTGGTAAGAATCAACCAATATTACTTGCAACAGCTGCAGCAATGGGAAATGTCGAGCTTATTGCTTTGCTCCTTGAACATAACGCAGATCCAAACCTTCAAAGTGCGGGGGAGAACTCTGATAGGGAGAGCCCAATGCACAGTGCACTTGTAAAAGATCGTGCTGAATGTCTTGAGCTTCTCATACGTGGAGGAGGAGATATCGAGATCGAATGCGCCCCAAAAACTACGTTACTGATGATGGCTGCATATTATGGCAGTCTCAAGTCCCTTAAAGTTCTACTTGCACACGGCGCAGATACTGACAAACGTAATGGAAATAATATGACAGCATATGATGCAGCAGTGAAACAAGGTCATACAGCATGTGCAGAAGCGATAAGACTTCATAAAAAAAGTTTCCCTAAGGTAGGTACCTGTTCTTGTGCCTGTTCATCACCAGAAGTTCACAATGAAACTGCTGATACTCAAGCTCTTATGGCGGCATGTGCACAAGGTGACAGTACGGGAGTAAGCAACCTACTTGCCAGTAGGAAAATTAATAGTAATGGGATTCTTGCTGGTGGAAATACTGTGCTCCATATGGCAAGTCTTCTAGGTAAAGACGCCATTGTGAAGCTTCTTTTAGAGTATAAACCACTCAACCCACAGCATGCAGCAGACGTCAATCTAACGAATTCAAAAGGTGCCGCAGCACTTAGTTTAGCCCTCTTGAAAAAACACTATCTCATAGCACACATGCTTTTAGCTGCCCTATGCCAGAAATTCCCTGAACTAAAGAAAACTCCTCTTCATTTTGCCGCGGAGATAGGTAACTTAGAATTTATCTCCTTTTTACTCAAGAACGGGGAAGCCGTTAATGGCTGCTCAGCAGAGGGATATACGCCTTTGCATTGCGCCGTAGCAACAGATAATGCCCAAGAGCTGGTTATAAGAGCTCTTATTCAAGGGGGCGCAGACATCTTTGCGAAAGCGGCGAATGGCGAAATGGCTTTAGATATAGCTCTACGTAAGGGGAATAAAGAGATTGTAGCACTATTCGATGAAGCGCGAACTAACGCTTCGTCTAATAAGGAGATATGCTCTGTGTGTGGAGCTCATCGTAATATTTTCTGCGGATTTTGCCTAAAAGTAAGGTATTGCAGTGAAAGCTGCAAACAAAAAGATTGGAAACGGTATCACCAGAAACGTTGTCCTGGAAATAATAAAAGCATCATTGAAGAGATTGATTAAGATACTTGCCAATATACTGGGGCTTTTTAGAATTCAAATAACACATAACTTCTCCGGCATCCCCCAACTGTAGCAACCCACTCTTTGATCGTTATCCGATAATTGGATATAAAGATCCCTTGCCAACCCATTTAATACAATTTGACAAAAACCTGGCTTTAGATATACTTTTCTAAAGTAGACAGACCATGGCATATTTGAAGGAACAATCTCATGCAATATATGGAAAATACGCTATTATATGCATCAATATTACTTATGAGCACAGCAACTCACCTGCATGCAGCAGAGGATCTGGTAAAAGCTCTATCTTTAGAAGATGAAATATCTGCGTTAGAGGATCAATATGCGCAGATCAAAGTTAATAAAACCTGCTCACCAAATAAAGCTCGTGTAAAAGAGGATTTAGATGCTCTGGCAGAAATCGACTTTATAAAAGATTGCAAACCCACTGATAGAGCACCTTTAACTATTCCGATTATGCGTGCTTCCCCAGCTTCATCGATGTTACCGCCATTATTGAAGGCGGATGGATCACTCAATAACAAGACGCCTATAAACGTATCCAGCAGATCAGTACCCCCTAAAATGCTCTTAATCGATAACGGTCCCAAAATACTCTTAATTGAAAATGGCCCTGCCAACAACACTAGTGATACTTCACTTCCACAGACTATCAGTATAAGTGAAGACTCAAAAGCAGCATTGGATGATATGCAAAGAACCAGACAATTCGCAAAATATGCTTATGACAAAAATAGCCAAATACTAGGTGAAGCATTCGGAAGATTGCCTGATAAGCTGGCTACATTTGAAGAACCAAGCCGATGGCATTGGTATCGCACTGGGGTGCCAATCGTTATTTTGCAAGGTCAAAAAGCATCCTGCAGGCCGAATATGAATACAGATCAATCTGATCAATTATCTACAAGTACAAACTCAGCACAAATTGAAAAGGAATAATCTCATGAAACTTACTAACAACAGACTATTGCAGGCGACAATACTACTAGCAACAGCAACAACGCATCTGTATGCAGCAGACTCCGATGTAAAGGCTAAATCTTTAGATGACGAAATACCAGCTTTGGAGCACGTGGCTGCAGAAATCAAGGACAATCAAACTACTGCACCTCTTCTTAATAATCAAAATGAAACTGATGCCAATTGGTATCTAGAAGCCCTCAGGGAACTTGACAACTCTAAAGACCCTAAAGACTTACTCGCTCAGGCCCTTGTTGCTCTTAGTAATACTCGTTATTCTGATAATCCACATTATAGAATCAATTGGGAGCTAGAAGCTCTCAGGGTTCACGATGATGAAAAAGAAGAAATATCCAAAGTTCTACGTTACATACGTCAAAGATATGCTCAAGAAGAAGAGACTGCATCAGGAGATCAAAGGCAAAAAGCGGAGTCAATAACAGCCTTAGTCTTAGGTAGTGGTGACTTTAGAGCTTCCTACCAAGGGTCAGGCAAAGCAAAATTAGATGCCATGTTTGCTGAAGCAAAAGACTACCAATTAAATCCTTCTAAATATCAATTATCTAAAGGAGCTAATACGGCACGAGAATTGATTTAGACGCATACTACAGAGACTTAACGGCGTGCGATCCGTAATAGTACATCGATAAATTCTTGCGCACGGGCATAGGTGGTTTCTATCACCTATGCATCTTGCCATCGCCAGTCATCCTCGCCTAATATTAGATTCAACTCTCCTATATATACTGGTTAATTCACTGTCAGAAGACACCGAATAATGCATCCACTCCATCCTCAACTCATGTAAGAGAATCGCAAATATTTTTTGGGCTCTCTATGTCCCCAATCTTCTTAGGGCCAATTGCCTAAATTCCCGGACAATCGCCCATTCAGAATTAAAGCTCATCCTTTCCCAGTTGATAATATGCCCCACAATACGTACTTTAAAAATCAAAAAGAAAGACCCTATAAGTCTCTCACTAAATGGTATTTTCAATGATTCTCATCGGATATTTTTTGATTAGCGTAGCTATTTTGTTATACTTAGTGATAAATAATCACTTACCGGAGATGGCTCATGCTTCATGACACTATACTTTCAGCTATCGGCAATACCCCTCTTGTGCGTATCCCTTTTCCTTCCCAAGGACGCATTTACGCAAAGCTTGAATACTTAAACCCTAGTGGTAGCGTTAAAGACCGCTCTGCGTACTATATGATTAAAGAAGCTGAACGTACGGGCAAGCTAAAGCCTGGTGGGACCATCATTGAAGCATCATCAGGAAACCAAGGTATTGCGGTTGCAATGATAGGCGCGGCCCTTGGCTATAAGGTTATTATCACCGTCTTTGAAAAGATTAGTGATGAAAAGTATAAAACACTCAAAGCTTATGGTGCAGAGGTCGTAAAATGTCCTGCAACTGAGTTTGTAGAAGATCCTAGAAGCTACCATAGCCAAGCCGTAGCAATCCAAAAGAATACTCCCAATTCTCATATGCTCAATCAGTATTATAATCCTGCAAATCCAGCTGCTCATTATACCTTACTCGGACCTGAAATCTGGAAACAGACCGAAGGTAAAATTACTCATTACTTTGCCGCTGCAGGAACCTGTGGAACACTTTGTGGCGTAGGTAAATATCTTAAGGAGCAAAACCCTAACATCAAAATACTCGCTGTAGATGCCGCTAACTCATTTAGAGCAACCAAAGGACATCCAAAGCCCTACAAAATGGAAGGAATTGGCATCGACTTTGATAATGGACTTCTTGATTATAATCTCGTTGATGAGTTTCTTGAGGTGACCGATGAGCAAGGGTTTGGGATGCTTAAGCCACTTGCTTCACAGTATGGATTTCTCGCAGGCTTAAGTAGCGGCGCAGTTGCCTATGCAACTCAAGAATATGCTAAAAAACATATGGGGCCACAGGACATTGGGATCATGATCTTTGGTGATTCAGGACGTGCCTATCTGAGTAAAGCATTCGCTGTTGAAACAGTTAACGATTTTGCTCAGAAAGATCCTGTAGCTGTGGCTGTACAACGGGTTGCTCGGCGGATAGAGCTATGAGAGGTTGCTCCTCAAAACGTTGCCCCACTTTCAAAACGACTAACTGCTTTTCTAATGAAAGCTGCTGATCTCTCCACCATGAGACAATCCGTTCATAAGGTGCTTCGTGAACATCTGTTCCAAAGCTAAAGGTACCCCAGTGCATCGGAAAGAACTTCTGTGCGTTAAGATCAAGAAACCCTTGACCTGCTTCCTCGGCATTAATGTGACTCGCTTTCATCCATTTGCGCGGCTCACAGGGACCAATAGGCATCAGCGCATGGGTTATTTGAGAAAACTCTTGTGCTATTGCAGCGAAGTGTTTTGAATAAGCAGTATCTCCAGCGAAATAGACTGAATGGGCACCAATTGAGATCATCCAGCTGCCCCATAGACTTTTATTAAAATCACGTAGCCCGCGCTGGGACCAATGCAACGCCGGCAGAAAACTAAACTCTATCTTCGTGTCGCCATGCGTAAAAATCTCACGGTCCCACCAAGTATATTCCCGCACTCGAGTAAAACCCCGCTTCTCAAACCATTCCTTATCCCCTTGAGGCACCAGGAAGGTACACGGATGATTTTTGAAGAACGTAAGTGCAGCTGCATCCATATGATCAGGATGGTTATGAGATATTAGGACGTAATCAAGAGGAGGGATCCTTTGAAGTTCAATCCCAGGTTTTATTTGGCGCGAAAAAAAGGGAAGAGATCCGAAAATAGGATCCGTAATAATATTAATACCCTCAACCTGTATTAAATAGGTTGAATGACCGATCCACGTAAGCAAAAGATTTTTGGTGCGATCAATAGGTTCAACTGGATTATACCACGTACTATTATCACAGCCTCCACGCTTTATGAGATTCCAGTACCAATCTAAAAGCATGATCATAGAGGGGAGAATCATAGAGCTATGCTTTTCATCAGCATGGTTATAGAAACGGCCCTGATGCCTGTAAGGATGAAACTCTTTTTTATGCGGCATATCAGCTCTAAAAACACTCCCATCCTGACAAGGTACGTCAAGGACAGGAGAAAATGGAGGTTATCAAGATTTCGACTATTAAAGTATAGCAAGTTTTTCTGTATAAATCAAAATGAGAGCGGCTTTCTCATAACGGATCCTCTCCCTACCAATTACAGCATATCGAGGTTTTGCAAGATTCGCTGGAGCTTTTTTGGGGAGGTGAAATGAATTCCCGAAATATTGCAGCGAGCAGCTGCTGAAAGATTCTTTTTCAAATCATCGATAAAAACTATCTGCTTTCCCTCATGCCCGTCATTGTTCACAAACTGTTTGAATCCCTCATAGAATTCAGGATGAGGCTTATGAACATAGTTATTTACAGCCGTTGCCGTATACGCACCGTTAAAATATTCTTGAAGTTCAGGAAATACTTCAGAAAGCTCTTGGAACGTATCTTGGCCAATATTAGAGAGAATATAGAGGCTAAAACCTCTCTCTTTCAATCCCTTGATCATATTCATAACAGCCGGTATCGGTCTTTGAGAGTTGGTGAGTCGAATAAAATCTCCCCTAAATCGTGCAAGGCCAGGATACTCAAGAGACATCTTTTGAAAAATATCCTCGGCGACATCAGATTGGGATCTTATTTTATAGAAGCGATACCACAATCTCGGACTGAAGGTATAGCGCCAGGTTCCCTGAGGAAGTAGTCTAATTCCTTGCATCACAATTTTACGAGTCTGCTTTTTAAACACCACATTATGCAGATCAAAGGCAATAATAGTCGTTTGTGGGGTAACGACCTGTACTAAACCTGCTAAATAGGTATTCTTTTTTCTTCGTCGCAGCATAGGGAAGCTCAATAATAGGATGTTGTACTAAGTTTACACCCATGCGAAGGCAATGCAAGTGTTCTTACCAATTACTATACACGGCGAACGTACCTGCCCAAGGCAGAATTCATTTTATAAAAAAAAGTAAGCAAACTATTGCGTTCAAAAAAAAAATCGTACACTCTAGGTACTAAGCAACTTTAAGGAGCAGCATATATTCGACACAGGTTAATCGAAAAACGAAAAGATGGTAGCATTAATACGAAACTATGATGCAATAAGCAGTACACATACACCTCATTAGAAAGGAGATTCTATGAAATTCATTACAAAACGCACTATAAGCGCCCTGGTTCTGTGCCTCTTGGCATCTGCGCTGGTTGCGATAGATAATAAAAAGAAGATACACTGGGAAGACCAAGTAGACCCGGCTGTTTTTGAGGTCTCGAATACCAATTCATTTGGACCAGGTTCACTTCAACGAGCAATCGAAAAAGCAGGTCGATCAGAACTTCCTACCGAAATTAAGTTTATTTTAAGTACTACTGATTCTGGCTATAATCCGGAAACGGGCACCTGGTTAATCCAACTTGAAAAACCACTCGAAGTCCCTTCAAATACTTTCATTGATGGTTTTTCCCAAAAAGGATCTTCTGAAAATACGCAGGACCTAGAGCATCCAGATAATTCAGTTCTCAAAATTGAAATTCAACGTAAATCACCCGAAACAATCCGCGCAGAAAGATTAGCCACTCAGCTTGCGGAAGAGGCCCTTAAACTGGCGGCAGCTCTTAAGGCTGAAGCTGAACAACGTGCTGCTGAGGAAGCTGCTCTTGCTGCAAAACGTGAAGCTGATGAAGCTGCTCTTAAACTGGAGGAGGCTCTTAAGGCTGAAGCCGAATTTAAACGTGCCGTTGAAGAAGCTGCACTTAATGCAGCGAATCAACTTGTAGAAGAAAATCAGAACTCTGCTGATTTCACCAGCGAAATTAGATCACCAGAAGCATCTTTTGAAAATCTGGATGAAGCCCTTCTCAACATTGAAATTCAACCTACGGTAGTCGCAGCAAATGCTATGAGCGAATCTGAGATTTCTCCAGACACGATTGTATTTGTAAAAGGATCTACTGGCTCACGCCTAAGAGGGCTTATTATACATGGATCTCCTTTTGTAGCACGAGATGGCCAGGGAGAAGCATTGTATCCTGCTGCAATCCGCGTCCTTGGCGATGAGCATGTTATTGAGGGGTGTTATGTAGGGGTTGATGCATCTGGCGAAAATTCTGATTCAACTGTTGTCGCCCTTGCTGTAGAAGGAAATCATAACGTAATTGGCGATAGAAGGTTTGCATCACAAAAATCAAAGGGCAAACCGCACCCAGCATCAAGAGTAATTCTTGGAGGGTTAGGGGTAACGTCACAAGATAAGGATGTTCCTGCAGTGCTTTTCACCGGAAAGTATAATCGAGTAGTTAATGGACAATTCGGTATCAAAAAAAGTGGCACTGAGCTCCTTAATGCGATCGCCTCCACTGGGATCCAAGCAATAATTCCAGTTGCTGCCTCTGCAGATGCCGCAAAAGTATCTGACCTTTCTTTTGATACATTCGCAGCCGCAGGTTCAAAACGAATGGTTCTAAGCCTTACGAGTTTTAATAATGCAGATTTTACAAATGTTTCTGTAGGTACTAACTCCTCAAAAACCGCCGCTTTAGGTGGAGGTATCGGTCTCTCAGCTTTAAATAGCCTTGAGAAGACTCCTCAGGGGAACCTCGTAATCACCGGATCAGTATTTTCGGGACTTTCAACAGGACTAGTTCTTGGTACCAAACTAAGCGACATATCTGCCTCTTCAGTGCCTCTGCTGAATTCCGTTACGGTGCAAAACTGTTTCATCGGCAGCAATGGAACTGGTACAAAAGCTATCCCGAATGCCAACGGGGCCGTAACCCGCAATATCCTTGCGCTCACGGTAACCGGTAACACGATCTCAGGAAATCAGAAAATTGGCTGGCAACACGGAGCACAAAATGTGGCTACCACCAGTGCTCAGAAGAACGTCAATTTCGACTCAAACTATTTTGGAATAGCAACGCCGCCTTCGCAGCAGCCCCTTCCAAATACAATCGGGTTGAGCCTTGTCGAGCCAGCGCTACTGAAGGGAAATATTCTTAAATTTAATGGTTATGGTATAGTCACTAGCAAAGCTATAAAAATCAATGCTCGGGCCAATACCAATATTAGCAACACCAAAGCAAACACCCAGTTTGCTAATAAAGTGGAAATGGCGAAATAACCACTTGGTAGAGTTAAGAATTCAGGGAGTAGGAACACATTCCTACTCCCTTTTTTAGTAGTTCCACCCCAAAACCCATGCCTCAGCCCCTCACTAGCACTTTCTAAAAGTTTCTCCCTTCTTTGAAAAAATGGTATACTTATACAGCGGGTTGCAAGAAAGCTCCCCGACAAGATACTGCTCTTTTTAAAGACGCGAGATACCTATGTGGCCAGCTTATAAACAGATTTTGCTACTTGCTTATGCCCTTGTTCTGAAACTGCTTTCGAAAATTTCTCTCCTTCCTATCTTGGGCACAGCACGATTATATGGCGTAGGAACCGTCTGCGCTCCCCTTATTGGCTTCTTTTGCGGAGTTTCATCCTGTGCCTTTGTGTATTGCGTCCGAACTGCTCTCTCTTTTTCTCTAGGAACCTATGGAGGAAGCTTTCTGGTACATTTGCCGACATTTGCAGGTAGTCTCGTACTTTCTTCAGGATCACGCCATGCACCCCCCCTCATCGCAGCCCTCTGCATCGGCACTTTCATTGCCCATCCTGTGGGGGCGGAAAGCTTTATATATACGATCTATTGGCTAATACCGATTGGCATAAGCTTCTTGCCGGCTCCCTCTATTTTCTTACGCAGCCTTATGAGCACATTTATTACTCATGCTGTAGGCTCAACCATTTTTATCTATACGCACGAAACCACCGCTCTCTTTTGGGAAATGCTCTTTCCTCAGGTATGGTTTGAACGTTTGACCTCTGCTTTGATCCTCACCGCCTGTTATTACGCGGTTACCAGAACTATACATCTTATAAACCGGCTTGGATTCGAAAGTAACCCATGTCAAAACCGATAAGCTTTTTTATAGCATTATTACTCATTCCCGTTTTCATAAGGATCTATGCAGCTATGCATACTGTACATGCTGTAAATTCCTGTCCTATTAAGCATCTTGCTATTATTATGGACGGTAATAGGCGTTGGGCAAAGCAAAGAAAACTTATGAGCTCAGTTGGACATAAACAAGGGGCTGAAACGGTAAAGACACTCGTGAAGTTCTGCTTATCGCGAAAAATTGAAATCGTCTCGGTCTACGCGTTTTCCCTTGAGAACTATAACCGATCGCCTGAGGAGGTACAGGCCATCTTCGACATTATCATCGACCATACAGAAACTTCCCTTCCAAGCTTTATTGAGCAGGGTATACGAGTACGCTTTATCGGTGCTACAAAGACCGCCCCCGCACACGTTCAAGACTCCATCGCGCGTATTGAATCAAGTACAAGCCACTGTTCGAAACTTCTTTTAAATGTCCTTTTTTGTTATGGTGGTCGTCAAGAAATTCTGCAAGCGATTGAGCATATAATCGATGACGTAAAACAGGGCAAACTCACTGAAGCACCTACCGAAGAAATCTTCAAAACATACCTCTGGACAAGCGCACTTCCGGACCCCGATCTTATCATTCGAACTGGCGGAGTACAACGCTTAAGCGGATTTCTAACCTATCAAACCACCTATAGCGAGCTCTACTTTACTGATAGGCTCTGGCCTGATTTAACCATACAAGATCTCGAGCATGCCGTTGAAACGTATAATTTACGTAGCCGAAATTTTGGTAAATAACACTCATGCAGATCACCGTACTTGGCGATGGCACTTTTGGAACAGCTCTTGCACAAACGTTAGCAAGCAACGGACATCATATCCTACTGTGGTGCTATAGCCCTGAAGTCGCCCACTCAATTGAGCAAACCGGTTATAATGCTGTATATATGCCTGAAGTAAAGCTTCATCCAACCATTATTCCTACAACCTCACTAGAAGAAGCTCTTACGACACCAAACTCGTTGGTCATTGAAGCGATTCCGGTAGCCTACCTTCGTTCAGTGCTTACTCAATGTAAGCCCTTCGTAGACCCCACCACTGCATGGGTAGTAACCAGCAAAGGAATCGAAGCCCCGAAAGTACTTCTACCTACTGAAATCCTCAAGGATGTCCTTGGAAATGAGCTTTCTACCGTTGTGCTTTCTGGGCCAAGTTTTGCTCAAGAGTTAATCATTAAACAACCAACAGCCCTTACTCTTGCAAGTACGTATCATGAACTGGCAGAGGCAGTTAAAGTTCTCCTTCAAAATGACGCTCTCCTTATTGAGACTTCTCTTGATGAGGTAGGAGTCCAATGGTGTGGTGCTCTTAAGAATGTCATAGCAGTTGCCCTAGGTATCGTAGAAGGAGCAGGCTATGGCACTAATAGTCAAGCCCTTGTGTGTACAAAGATGATTCATGAGCTTAAACAGATCATCATGTTGTATGGAGGTGATCCTCAGACTGTTCTTTCCTTTGCAGGCATTGGAGATATCATGCTCACCTCCTATAGCTCCCAAAGCAGAAATAGGGAAACAGGACGAGCTCTTGGGAAAAAAGAAATCGCTCCTCATCAGCTTCCGTATACCGAAGGGATTAACAGCTTACAGGCGATACCTTCAATTACAAATCTTATTGAGATACCTGTATTTGAAGCAGTCTATGAGATCGTATACAACCAAGCGGATGTAGAATCCCTTTTTACTGCCTGCAAAAAAATATGAGCCCTCTTTCAAGAGCTCATACCATATTTTCTCAATGTTACTTAATAGCCAATGCGTGTCTTACATACCCTGGGAAATATTCCCAACCAAGTTTAGAGCCCGCATAGAGTAGTCCAAATGTTGCAGCACAGCCACCGATAAGCTCATTCCAATTATTCCAGGCATCCTTATTATATGCAAAGAATGATTTGCCAGCCCTAAGCACATCTGCAGTCGAGCGGGCGGCCACATAGCTACCAATCAGCATATGTACTGCACCAATTCCCGTTACTCCAGCTTTTACTCCAGAGACGACGCGATATTGGCTCAACTGTGTCCACGTATCAGACAAGTCCTGAGCATGAAGAGAACCGGTAACAAATACAAATACCATTAAAACACGTTTCATAGAAACTCCTTAGGCTTGTTGTTTTTTCTCATCCTGTTTTTCATCTTCGACGAGATCTTTCATAGCCTCCAGAGTATATAATCCACTTAGGTAAGTCAAATATCCTAATCCAATAAACGTAAAGGTATCGCTTGTTAAACGTCTTTGGTTGTCTTCTATAAAGTTCTCCGTCTGTACATACCGCTTATAATCGGTAGTCATATCTTTATATAACCTCCATAAGGCATACCCAAAGCCAGCCGCCGCGGCAGCACCTAAGCTTACTTTAGCATACGTTACTATCGTATCATTCTGATTTTGTGCTCTCATTGAGCCGCCCATAGTAAAGCATAACCCAAGTGTAAGTAGATATGAAAATTTCATACTGTGTCCCTCCTTCTTTTAGTATAGAAAAAGGGATACCAAGACTTCAAGGATTTGATGTGTTAACCAGGTGAGCAAATGACATGCACCGTCAACGGCTTACGAATGTCGACCAGCGTACCTGCTCGTGGTTGTTGTTCCTTGATGATATCAGCTCGATTACCTTGAACATTGACCGTACCCGAATATACGGCAAAAAAAGCCGAAACCTCATCGACAGTCCTACCTTTCAAATCAGGAAAAATCCGTAAGGGGGTAGATCCTTCTGAGCAATAAATCATAAAAGACTTATGCCTAACCTCTTGCTGGGGAAGGACACTTTGACCAATAACCCGATCTTTTGGGAATGTGCTTTCAAGCGATGTGCTGGTAAGAGTAATACCAACCTGAGTAGCCTTGGTTTGTGCTTGCTCACAGGTCAACCCTCTTAATTGAGGAGCACAAACTTTTGGTGGTTTTTTAGTAACCACTAGGAAAATAGATTGATGGGTTTTAACAAGTTGTCCAGCCTCTGGATTTTGGCTTAGAATAGTTCCTTCGTCGAGCTCAGAATCTTCTTTTTCTGCAAGGATTCGCACATTCAAAAGATCGGCGGACAATATCTTTATAGCCTCATTCATATGAAGGCCAATCAACGAAGGAACTCTGACCGTTTCTGTATGGGTCAGTACTCGTATGAGCTGGTAGCCCCCCAAAAATGAGAGAAAGGGCATCAGCCAAAGTAAGGAGAAGAATATATCACGAAGTTTTGTAGTCATAGTAGGTAGTCAATAAGCCGGATTCTGTATCGCATATAACGATTGGCAACCATCTATCTTTGCGACATACCCGCATGTTTAAATCGGAACGAATCACCGAACATGCCTATTTTGTCTTGCTCCAGGTAGGGTTTACCCCTGCATGCTATTGCTAGACTGCATCGGGTGCTCTTACCACCCGTTTTCACCCTTACCGATATCAGATATCGGCGGTTATTTTCTGTGGCACTGATCCATAGGCTTACGCCTCCCTTAGTTGCCTAAGGTACCTTATTCGTTTGGAGTCCGGACTTTCCTCTCACAAACGTGAGCGATTGCCTTGACTACCTACATGTAAGTATACCACACTTATCGAACCAATCAAAGCAAAAATGGGCATGGTCAAAAGAGGTACTTGTGCCATCAGCCCTTCGAGCAAAAAACTATGCACCATGACCGTACAAAAGACAGTTCCCATCAGTCCCCACAAGGGGATATAAGCTATAGAGTGGACATAATGCAAGAAGCTCCCCAAACATACAATTATGCCCAGGTCAGTTCCCATACTATCTGCCAAAAAGAAGAAGGGCCAGAGAGCCGGGACAAGGGCAATCATGAGTATTTCTAGTGGAGCCTGGGTACCAATAAGGGTATAGAGAACCGCCCGCGAACAATAGGGAAAGGGGCTCTGCAAAAGTCCCCACAGTGCAAGGTCGATGAAACCCCCAAAAAAAATCAGTCCTAACGCACGGTAGATCATGAACGTCCCACAAGTAGAAAAAGTATGCAATTTTGCTATACTGAGCTAAGAATATACTACTCCAATGAGATAAAAAAATATATGATCTCTCGCCTACTGTTTATCCTCTTTCTTGGAACAACTCTTCTAATAAGTGCCGGTCTTGGAATTGTGTTCTATGCTTCAGAACACCCTTGGGTAGACTTTTCGGTACTTGAACACTATAATCCGGGAAAGCCCTCCATTCTTCTTGATGATCAGGGGAATGAATGGGGACGTTACGAACTTGATAAACGACAGGTAAGAAAGCTTAGCCAGATACCACCCTGTGTTATCCAAGCTTTCGTTGCAGCTGAAGACTGGCAGTTTTTCTCACATGGAGGCCTTTCCTACAAGGGCATCATACGTTCTTCCTTGGTCAACTTGGTCAATTTAAGAAAAGCACAAGGAGCCAGTACGATTACCCAGCAGCTGGTGCGTCTGCTATTCTTTGAGAATAGAAAAAGCTACCTGAGAAAAATCAAAGAACAGATTCTTGCATTAGTCGTAGAGAAGCAATTTACCAAAGAACAGATTCTTGAAACGTATCTCAACCATATCTATCTTGGCGCTGGAATTTACGGCGTAGAAGCAGCATGTCAACGTTTCTGGGGAAAGCCGGTCACCGCATGTACCCTCGACGAAGCTGCGGTCCTTGCCTCCATAGTTCGCTATCCTCGCAAATATTGTCCTCTTTATCACCCTGAATCAACAATCCATCGGCGCAATCTTATTCTAAAAAATATGACTTCGCTTGGATATATCTCTCAAAAGGACTATGAAGAAGCACGTGCCAAGCCCGTTACCTGTATTGCAGCCCAACAGGGCATACTCGGCTCACATCTTAAGGAGTCATTGCGCCTCTTTCTTGAAGAATCGTTTGGTAAAAAGCAACTTTATACGGGTGGGCTCAGAATCCAAACAACGTTAAATAGCGCTATGCAAAGAACTGCTGAACGTGTTTTTAAAGAACATTTTAAAAATCTCCATGCTGAGCATTCTCCGCAACTTGAGGGAGCCCTTGTCTGCATCGAAGGATCAACGGGAGCTATTAAGGCACTGGTTGGAGGCTGCAATTTTTCTTCTTCTCAATTCAATCGAGCTTTTAATGCCCGCCGCCAAATAGGGTCTACCTTCAAGCCACTTGTCTATGCACAAGCACTCAAGATCGGAAAGTCCTTTAGCGATGTGGATATCGATGAACCCTTTACCTTAACCCAGGGTTCGCAAGAATGGTCTCCTACAAATGCAAGTCGTAAGTTTAAGGGCCAGATGACCCTAGCGTCAGCCTTATCAAGCTCCAACAATATCATCGCTATCAAAACTTTTTTAAGCTCCGGCCCAGAAGAGATCGTCAACCTTGCTAAAGCATGTGAGCTCATGCCGACACATGCATTCCCTTCTTTGGCTCTGGGATGCCTTGAAGCAAGCCCTCTTGAAACTGCTGCTATGATGAATATCTTTGCCCAAAAAGGCACGTATATAAAGCCCTTCTCGCTTCTGTGGGTAAAGGATGAATGGGGAACCAAGCTCTATAAAACAACTACAACAAAAAGGCAGGTCCTTCCCCCAGTACTGAATGACCAGATAGCAAAAGTACTAACCTCTCGCATTGAACGTGCACGTCAACAAACTCCAGAACTCTTTCCACTCTGCGATGCGCTTGGAAAAAGCGGAACAACTAACGATGCCCGAACCTGCTGGTTTGTAGGAGCAACACCTCGGTACACAACTGCTGTATATATCGGATTTGATGATAATCGCTCACTGGGTAAATATGCGTTTGGATCACGGACGGCATTTCCTCTCTGGAGATCATTCAATCAAGCTATTGACCAACCAAACGAATCTTTTACCTACGATTCCCATCTTGAAGAAATACCTATTAATGGGATTACGGGCGCGCCATGTGACCAAAATGATCCTCAAGCAATGACAATTTTAGTGCCGAAGCGTCCCAACTAACTCATGAGGAATTCCTTGATACGAGCAGCAGCTCGTGCGCGAGGTGATTCTGTGGAAATACCCAATTTGGTAAGCTCAGCTAAGGTCTTTTCTGAATGTTGGGGCATAAAAAGTACTCGAAAAGAAAAACCCTGAATTGGACTGCCTTTTGGCTCAAGCGCAATCGACCCTGAACATTCTCCAAGAGTGCCCCATGTTTCTCCCGAGGGCCACGCTAGAGCTATATACGTAACATCTTGAGCCTGTCTTTGACCTGCGGGGACATGAGCCATTTTTTTAAGAAGGAAAGATACTTTTTCTTCATCGGTAGCATCAGGACCCGCATACTCTTTTGTGCGCACTCCAGGTTCACCATGCAATGCTTTCACTTCAATGCCTGAATCATCAGCGAGAGTAAGCAACCCTGATAAGCGGCTATATATTTTTGCTTTCAGTACTGCGTTCTCTTGAAATGTCGTACCAGTCTCTTCAACATCATAGTCTATGCCGACATCGGCAAGAGATACTACTGTATAGGGAATTTCTTCGAGCAGCTCTTTCATTTCCAAAAATTTTGTTCTGTTATGGGTAGCAATGAGCAACTTCTTTTCAGCCATAGAAAACTTACTCCAGTTTAGTGAAGCAACACATCCCTAATAAGTCCAACCGCTTTTGTCCGAGGAGTCTCTATAGGAAGTCCTTCTTCAAGGAGCTCAGCTAATGTCCTATCTGCGTTGGTGGGAATAAAAATTACTCGATAAGGGAACTTCTTAATCATCTTCCCTTTTGGTTCAAGCGCAATCGATCCGGTATAATGGGCAACGATTACCTTCGTTTCACCCGAAGGCCATGCTAAAGCCATATATACCGTGAATTGAGCCTGTCTTTGACCTATGGGGATGTGAGCCATTTTCTTAAGAAGAAACTGGACCTTGTCCTCATCCGTTGCATGCGGACCAGCATAGCGGTTTGAGTGGATTCCCGGCTCACCATTCAATGCTTTTACTTCAAGACCAGAATCATCCGCTAGAGTAAGCAACCCTGACATGCGGCTATAGGTTTTTGCTTTCAGCACAGCATTCTCTTCAAAGGTCGTACCGGTCTCTTCAACATCATAGTCGATACCGACATCAGCAAGAGAAACTACCTTATAGGGAATTTCTCCCAAGAGCTCGTGCATTTCAGTAAGTTTTGCACTGTTATGGGTCGCAATGAGCACCGTCTTTTCAGCCATAGATTCCTCTTGTATATGAAACCCTTTGATTACTGGTGGAGAATATTGCTCACAAGGCTCATCAAAAGAAGGGGATCTTTCTCTACCTGTTTTTGTCGAGCAAGATACAATAACGCAGGATGCTGCTTTACCATAGATTCTGCATTCTCAAGTTGATGTGCCTCTGCAGATACTTCCAGGGGGATAAGAATCGATTTCTTCTTAAAAAAGACTAGTTCAAATAAGCTCCCTGCGCCCGCTCGAGAAATCACCAGATCAGCTGCAGAATAAGCTATATTCAACTCATGAGTATATGCAAACACAACCGCCTCTATCCCTCGTTGCTTATAAAAAGCTTCAAACTCTTTCTGCGGATCACCCTGTGCACCGCCCGTCTGATGAATAACCGCAAGGTCCTTCTCATGAGTAGTTTCAAAGAACTTCTTTGCCAGCGCATTCAGTGCTTGAGACCCTTGAGAACCACCGAGTATAAGAATCACTTTCTTATGAGCACTCATACCGAGCCGCGCTCGAGCTTCAGCCAAAGAGATAACATCTTTGACGGTAAAACGAAGAGGATATGTGACCAGCCTCACCTTAGCAGAATCAAAGAATGCTGCAGCTTCAGGGAAGCAGACAAAAATGGTCTCTGCAAAGGGCGCTAACCAACGTATTGCTTTACCAGGGACCGCATTTAATTCAAATAGGTGCACAGGTATGCGAAGTGTTCGTGAAGCAAGACATACAGGTACTGAGATAAAGCCTCCCATACTTACTACTCTTTGCGGTGTATTACGCCAAAGCGCCACAAGACTTATAAAAAATGACTGTATAGTTCGGTAGAAGAATAAGGGATAGCGCCAGAATCTCTTTCCAGGAACGGGAATTACCGGCAAAGAATAATGGACAAAGGTTGTAGGATAGTGCCCTAGGATTGATCGATCAAAACGAGAATTGGTAGAAAAGAAAAGCACCTGCGCATCTTCTTGTTGAGCAGATGATTGCAGGAGAATAATGCCAGGAATAATATGCCCACCTGAAGCACCGGCCACTCCGCAGAGAATTTTTTTCTTATTCATCCCTTCTCCTGGAACATCGTGCAGCGTGCCCAAAAATCGCTTAACGCATTTCTGAGAGCTTCATCTTTGATACGGCTTAAAGCCTGGACTTGACTTGTATTCAATGGCGCACTTTCAGGACGCTTCATTTTTTTTGGGTAGAGTACGCGCACATTTTTTGTTCTTTCTTCAACAAGCTTGAAACGCACATGCTTAATATGCGGCACCTGAAGCATGCTATTTATTAAGTCTTTAATATCGGACGATAGCAAATAAAGTTCTTGCATCCAGTGTGATTCATAGACACCAATAACCACCGTATCATCATATATTTTTTCAAGACAGGTCCGCGTTGCTAACGTCCCCACAATTAAGTGCCACTCACGCGCTAAGGAATTGCGCCAATCAGTCTTGCTTGCAAGGACCAGGGGGATTACATCTTTAACTGCTTTTACCATAGTCTTTTACCTGGGTAGATCTTTATCGATAGTTTACACCAATGGGCGAGGTAATGATAGGTTGGGGAAATGCTCCATTCTTTAACGTTCCTGACTAAGCAGCCGAGCAACGAGACCGCCTCGTTGCTCGAAGACTCCCATGCCTCACCTTTCATGAGAGTCTTAACGCTGCTTATTAGTTGAGTTATCACATGACATTCAATTTGAAACTTCTATGTGGACAACATATTGTTTTTTTTTATCTATACTGGTTTACATGTCAATTGTTAAGTACTTTATACGAGTTACTTTTTTTTGTAAACAGTTTTTTAACATTCTCAAAACGTCCTTTTAATGAGATGAAATGAGACTACACATAATACAACCAGGCAACATAAAATTCGAAAACCCTGAACAAATCGATATCACCTATAAGAATTTCTAGCTTATTAAAAATTTACTAAAGATTTTTCTTGTAACTTTCTCAAAACTTTTGTAAGGTTAACTCCCAGCAACACATGCCTCACGTACCCATAAAGGGGTTCCTATGAACAAACTGTTGAGGCCTTTCATCTGCATCTTTCTTTTTTGCCCCTCCCTATCTGCAAGTCATGCGCTCTCAACAACAGGAATAAATGTTATAAGAGGGATGGGAAAAGTCTCACTGGTGCCCTTTTATATTGCACAGCTCCCCTTTGCAATAGCTGCAGAGCTTCTGTTTAATAAGAAAATTGGTGAGTCCACGGAGACCATTCAGGCAGCGCCAAAAGAAGAAGGCTCTCAAGAAATTGTTCAATCTTCTCCCAAAGTACATACTATTATTCAGACCGCCGAACCTTCGGTTTCTATCCCCCAGGTACTTGGCGAAGTCATGGCAGGACTCCCCAAGGAAAACGGTCAACCGGTTTTTATCAACGTCAACGTTAATACCCAACAAGCTGCACAAACTTCTACTGCCGATTCGAGCCCCCAAACTGTTACCCCCATTCCTAAACCTTCTATTTTAGCTACCTCTCAAGTTTCAGGCTTTCTATCAAACATACTCAAATGGGTACGTGAACATAAAATTAAATCTGCACTATCGTGTGGAGCTTTCATCTATGGTGGACTCCATCTGTACCTTTGGTACGCATCTCATGCGCTCTCAAAAGCTACCTGGTCACAATGGAAATCTCTATGCTCACTGTCCGATCTGTATCAAATGAACCAAAACGAACTTCTTAAAAGTCTCCTATCTTCATTAGAGGAGACCTATCAGAACAAAAACCCTTTTTTGAATGCTCAGCGCTTTATCAAAGAAGCCACCTTTGAGCTTAAGCTCCTTTCGAGCTATGCAGGTATCGTAAATTTCATCGATAGGTGGTACCTACGAAGATTTTTCTTTGTTAATCGTTCTTCTTTGGCATCAATTCCTGAACGCATGCAGCGTCTTGAATTTCTTAAAAATACTACTGCGGGATGGAGCAACGAACATCAAAAAAACTACAATTACGACAATCTTTTTAAGTAGAACACTCGGTAACATATCCTCCCGGAGATCTCTCATGATTTTCATACTCATTTTTTTCCTTCTCAGTCTCTTTTTCGCATGCACAGGTAATGACGTACCTCTTACCGTCAAGGCGATCTTACAACCACCCTCCTTGAGTTGCATCCAGAAGGCCTTCGTAGCTCATGGGTTCACCTTTACAGAAGCTTATGGAAAGCATATTCAAGAGCTCATTGAAGAGATCCTCAAAGGAAACTCCCTCCTTGCTCACGAGATGTCGACTTCTCAAAACTCATTGTTTTCGACACCTGTCTTAGTCTGCAAACCATTCATGCCCTCGCCCCTATCAAGCAATATTAATAAGGGGCCATCACTGTATGGCCATCTTATAAAACAGTTTATAGAGGCTTGCCAGTCGGCCCATATCTCTATCGCGGCTCAAAAAGAGGTCATCGCACAACAGGACAAAGAAATCGAATCATCGCCTATTCTACGCACAGCACATGATTTTGCCCTTGAACGGGTTATGCGATTACTCTTTCTCATGGCATGCCCACAAGCCCATCCACATGAAAGGACGCTCGCTCTGTATATTTTGAATGTAGTGCGGCTGGACGGCTCAAGAGGTGTTGCTCTAGAAAGATACCGAGAGCGGGCAAATAGATTCTATTTTACCTATGACGGCATCTTGCGAAACTATGATCCATCAAAAACAACCGCGTATAATCCTAAACATGTTAAAGCTCTCGACCATTTTGTAAAAGCGGTCTCCCTCACCAAAACTCACTATCTTCATCTTCTTACTCTTGGGATAAGTTATGGAATAAATCTTCTGCAACCCTATCGAGAAAGGGCTTCTCAGGATCATTGGTCTGCAACACCGCCAAACTTTATGTGGCGCTATGCAGCATGTGTATTTAAACAAATTACTACTATTGATGTTATAGATATTCGAACGGTTACACCCGAAAAAATATTTGCTCACAAAGTAAATAAAGATTTTTTAGCGGTGATGCTTCACTGTACCTTAGGGTCAGGACCGAGTAGAGAAGAGTCCCTTAAAGAAGCTTACTCGCTTATCAGCCTTTATAAGAATTCGCCCGATAAAAGTGACATGTTAAGCATCATGGAAAGATATTATCAAGAATCGTGTAGAAGATCATAACAAGCACCCCTTTCAACCCGGCGGGTGATACAGCAACAAAGTATCACCCGCTATCCACATTCGTACCGCAATCAGGACGAGTCGCTCAACGAAACATGCTCATTGGTTTCTCCATCAACATCCGCTCATCTTAGAGGTGCAAAAAAGATCTTGTGAAATCACTGCATCTTTCAGTCTTTTTTAACCAAAGTATTTTTTCACAGACGGATAGATTAGAAAACTAATTTATCCGTCTGTGAAAAGGAATCGCATTGGTAGACGGATAAAGCAGGTAGGATGAATTCGTCTAACACATGGGGGCAACTAAGCAGCGAGGTTCGGCAAATCCCCTTAGAAAATGTCCCCAAGCCCACATCGCCGACAAGTCCGCTTGGGCACCTTTATTCGAGGGGTGTGATTTTTTTAACAAATAGATGAATTCATCTGAATCTTCATTAGATAGGGCCGTATTATAGCTGTTTTGATGTGTTAAAGGCAGCGAAGAGATAAGATGATGATGTGAAGGATTTCAGATCAGAATCACTAGCACTCATTTTTCTTTAATTTCGGTAATTTGCAGTTTCGCCAAGATCCCATTCGTGAGCCGAGTCATCACGTAATCTCACATTAGCTCTTGAGTCATCAGCGCTAAAGTAGACCGCCATAACGGGGCCACCAAACTCGCGCGATTCAAGAAGACGCCCGGATGATTTATCCCACACTTTAACAACACCCGCATCCGATCCAGTAATAATCTTTGCACCATCTGAACTTAATGCTGCCGCATTTAAGGCTATCTCTTCAGTTAATCTAGGAAGACGAACGGCCACTGCTACTTGCGATTCCACCTTACAGCTCATATGTATACAGGTCACACTCATCAATAAAAGTAGAAGTCGTTTGTAATTCATGCATGCTCCGTTTTCATCTTTTTTATTGTTATGTTCATGGTTTATAAGGTCAGATCCTGCCTCTTCCCCTGTAAAAAGACACTTGGATCATTCTTCAGGTCGCTGCCAAGCTCTATTTAGGAATTAGGAGCTTTTTTTCAGCATGCTAATCATGGTACTCATTACCGCCTTGCGGCCAAGTATTTCTTTTTGAAGTTGAGCAACACGCTGCTCTAGTAATACAAGTTGAGCTTTGTCCGCTTCAGAAAGACTTTCTGGGGCTGCCGACTTTAACCGATCAAAATCAGCGCGTGCAATTGACAGCTCCTGGTACAATTGCATTAAGGCATTTTTGATTGAATCTATTTTTAAGGGTGAAGGCATAGTAGATTGTGCTGCAATTCCTGTACTCTGGCTAGATGTATTCATCGCCAGTAAAGAGAGGCTGAAGCCCAGACATACGATGCTACATGCTAATAATTTCTTGTTCATATTCATCCTTTGATTATTAGGGGTATTTGCTCTACATTCTAATCATATATTGCATTTGGGGGCACTAACACATCAATACTTCCCGATTAACTCAATCCACACCCCGCGACTCATGCATTGCAATCTTTATGTAAGTAAGTCTCTAGTTTTGAGGGTCTTCTTCAAAAACCAAATGACCTGGTACTTCCTCAGGTGTAGAATGCAGTTGCCTTATGCGATGCTCCGTAAGCATTGCTTTGAAGTTTGCTTCTACGCGGCGAATTGCCTTATCTGAGAGGAGAAAATTTCTATCTGCCTCGGTAAGACTTTCAGGGTTTTTTGCCCTTAATTTTTCCGCATCTGCATGAAATTTTTGTGCGTGATCTTTAAGCGTGGCCAGCAGCTTGCGCTCATCCTGTGATATTGGCACATTCTTCTCTATATAGATAATCTCTTCCTTGGACATCGCCTGCAAAGAAAGATTTAGGCTCAAGCATACCATGCCAAAGGCTAGTAATTTTATGTTCATAGAACATCCCTATCGTTAATAGTAGTATCTACATTAAATCATACACAATTTTAAATAAAAAAGTCAATAATATTTTCAATATGAAAACATTGCCCCGTCTCTATACCTGCGGTTTTTGCTTCAGTAGCACTGTAAGACATACTACCATGGAATGAAACTTCTTTCATCCTTGTTAAGTTCAGCCTAAAAAACTGTATCCAACCACATTTGAAGAATTCTATTTGAAGTTTAAACAATGCCAATCAATCTTTTGCATAAGGCCATCAAAGCTAGGCCCCATCCACAAAGTGTCATCATTAGTTCAAAAAAAAGAATCTCCACAATCCTTGATAGAATCCTTAGGAATATGCTACGCTTCAACAAATCTTCAAGGAGATAGTATGAATAAAGAGTATGAAATAGTTCCCCATACGGCCGACCTCAAGATCTATGCATACGGCATTACTCTCACTGAGGTCTTTCGTAATGCATTGCGTGGGATGTTTGCAAGTATTAAACCACAAAGTACCCATATTAGGTATGAACACGATGAGCTTAAGGTATCTACCTATACCTCTGAAAGAAAAGTCGTTGTTCATTCTCCCGATAGAGAAACGCTCTTGGTCGACTTTTTATCAGAGGCTCTCTATTTATCGGATATTCATAATGAAGCCTTTCTAGATGCTCGATTTTCAGACTTCTCAGATACTGAGCTTGAAGCAGTACTTTTCGGAGTCGCCATTACAGGCTTTGAAGTTGTTGAGATCAAAGCCGTAACCTATCATGATCTCACCTTTGAGCACCTCGATGGCATCTGGCGGGCGACTATTGTTTTCGATATTTGAAAAGGGAACCCTTGATGGAAGAATCGACATTTAGTAAAGAGCAACTCATCAAAGTAACCAACTCTCTCTATGAAGTTCCAAAGTTCTATCGCTCTGATATGCGTGTACCAGCCCATATATTTATTAATGATGCCATGCTTGATGAGGTACTTCATGACACATCGTTACAACAAATTGTAAATGTTGCTACCTTGCCGGGTATTGTTAACTATGCTCTTGCTATGCCCGACATCCATCAAGGCTATGGATTTCCTATAGGGGGAGTTGCTGCTTTTGACATTGCTAACCAAGGTATCATTTCTCCCGGCGGCATCGGCTATGATATTAATTGCGGCGTTCGCCTCATAGGCGTTAATATGTTTGCGCAAGAGCTTAAACCCTATCTTGAAGAGCTTGCTACGGCCTTATATCATGCAGTACCATCTGGGGTTGGGCGCGGTGGTAAGTTAAAACTTTCTCTAAAAGAGCTCGATACTATATTGCGAAAAGGCGCTCCCCATATGCTCAAGATGGGGTACGGAACTCCCGGAGATATTGAACATTGCGAAGAGGGCGGCAGTATGTCAGAAGCAGATCCTGACTATGTATCTGAAAAAGCAAAGCACCGAGGTCATGATCAGCTGGGTACACTCGGCTCAGGAAATCACTTTCTTGAAGTCCAAGAAATTGTAGAAATCTACGATGAAAAGATAGCACAGGTTTTTGGCCTTACTCAAGGCATGGTGACCGTCATGATCCATTGTGGATCTCGTGGTCTTGGTCATCAGAATTGCACCGATTATGTACGTGCCATGTTACCCAAGCTTGATTCATGGGGCATTGTTCTTCCAGACAGAGAGCTTGCCTGTGCTCCTTTCACTTCTCAAGAAGGACAAGCCTATTATGCATCAATGTGTGCTTCAGCAAACTTTGCATGGGCAAACCGACATCTCATTGGACATTGGGTACGCGAATGCTTTGAGAAAATAATCGGCCAAACGGTCCTTCTCAGAACGATCTATGATCTTTCGCATAATATGGGCAAAAAAGAAACTCATCTTGTAAATGGAAAGCACAAAGAACTTATCGTACACCGGAAAGGTGCTACACGTGCATTTCCAAAAGGTAGGAGGGAGCTGCCCTCAGCATATGCTCAAACAGGACATCCTGTACTTATTCCAGGGACTATGGGAACCTCATCCTATGTACTTGTAGGCACTGAAACAGGTTTGGAAAAAGCATTCGGCTCATGCTGCCATGGAGCTGGGCGCCGCATGTCTCGCATAAAAGCCAAGAAGTCTGTGCGTGGCAGCACCCTACGCCAAGAGCTTGAGCGGCAGGGTATTATTATTCGCTGCGAATCAGACCCCGGCCTTGCCGAAGAGGCTCCAATTGCTTATAAAGATGTGGACGATGTCGTCCAAGTCGTTGAGCATGCAGGGCTTGCAAGACGTGTGGCTCGAGTAAAACCGATCGCTGTTATAAAAGGCGGATAAATCCATGCGATACTTCATCGGGATAGAGCTTCCTCCGCTAGTAAGCCTTGAGCTGCTACGTATCCAACAAATCATTTCAGAAGCTCAAGTCTGTACTGCTTCTTGGGTGAAACCTGATAATCTCCATTGCACTCTGCTCTTTTTAGGGAACCTCACAGAGCAGAAACTCACCGCACTCATCAGCCCACTTTCCACCATACAGTATCCACCATTTTTCACCGAGCTTGAGCAGCTTGAAGTTCCGCGCTGGTCATCGCCCCACCTTATCTGGGTGACTCTGTCAAATAATGGGCTATCAGATCTGTATGCTACCCTTTGCAAGGAGCTACCTAACTATCAAGAAACCCGATCATTTACCGGACATTGTACTATAGCCCGCCTTAAGAAAGTACCCAAGCAAGGCGCGCTCAAAGAGCTCATAGAAAGTATTGAGATAGCACCACTTTCATGGGAAGTTACCTCATTTTCATTGTACTCTTCACGCACTGAGCAAATGGGTGCAGAATATACCCTCATAAAACGATATATCCTAAAATCTTAGTTTCAGCTCGTATCTGCTAAAGCGCATTTCCGAATTTTAGAACCCACAAAAAAAAGCAACCATGCCCAAGAAAAAAGGTCCATTGGCATGGACCTTTCGACAACGCGATACTTAAAAACAATTACAGAGGTTTACTTACCACAATATTTAGTTTGGATGTAGTTCGCAATACTATTATTATTCGTACTCTCTACAGCTGAAAGACTTGCGACACAACTCAAACCGATAAGGGTTAATATCAGATACATTGTTTTCATGGAGTTTCCTTTTTTTATATAGTTAGGTTGGTTTTTCCGCACAACCAACAATTATCTACTTTTTTAAAGTAGCACATTTGACAAATATAAAGCAAGGGTTGTCGAGAAAAAATTTGAACCACGGGTTATTTATAACGTAGACCATTTCGTGTGGGATGTTCGCTCATCCAACTACCACGCATTAGCCTGGCCTTCTGCCATTCTTGAATCAGATCCGATCGTATAAAAGCGAATGCGAGAATCATCGCCAGCTTCATAAGGCTTATTTTCAACATAGCATCTTAATAACCGTACAAAAATAGGCCGCAGCGGTATTACCTCTTGGGACGTAGTACCCTGGAGATTCACTACGGTTGCAGGAACAGTCACCCCCGAATTGCTTGAAGATGATTGTACTGCCTGCTCAAAATCAGAGAGCTTCACTAAAGCAAGCGCATCCTTTTCCTTTTCATGATGATGATGAGCTTTCACCCTCGCTGCAGGAAAGTTCTTTATAAGCATTTGAATACTATCCTGAGAAAACCGAGTAATGTACGTTACCGTACGCGCATGGTATTTAAGATCATGGATAGCAAGAATGTCCAACGTGTTTCCTTGAGCAAGTTCTAGGTAGTGCTTAACTTCATGATGTGACATGCCAAGAGTTTCATGGGAGAGAGCCTCTTCAGCAAACTCTCGCGCAGCAGTATCAATACAATGTTTCTCTTCAGCGCGATCTCTTTTACCCCCAAAAGCATCGTAAGTCCCTGCATCATTGCCAAAAGCTTCTCTTCCAAGGATGATATAATCAGCTGGTGACGTCTTGCTATCGGATATAAAAGCTATGGGTAAAACCCATGCAGCCCCATAATCAAAATGGGATAAAGAGGTAGCTTCGCAAAAAGCAGCAATACTCAAACATATGCTTAAGGCCCCTAATATTCTTTTCATAGATTCTCCTTATGAGATTTTGTGAGGACACCGAGGTAGTATATGCGATAGCCTAGCATTCTGCAGTGCCGTTTCGCAAGAACTACTGGTTTTAGTTTCCCTGGGTAATGTGCGCTTTTTTGTATTCTGGTTTCTGGTACTTCACAGAGTTATCGATAAAAACAAGTTCTTTAAGAAAAGCTTCGAGCTACCGGGCATGGGCATCTTTTCCCGAGCTCTTTCAATAATATCCCTAACAGCACCAGCTTTTTGAGCCATAGGGGAATCTCCTTTTTTAAGAGCTTCAACAAAACGGTCATGCCAATACATCATGCACCCATCAAGAAGATAGGCTATCTCATGCTCAGGTACCCGTTCTTTTTCAATTTCCTTGATAAGCTCACCAGCCACGGAAACACTAAGCTGCGTAAAATAGGGTAACAATCTATGAGCCGTACTTGATGTCCGTGAGGTTGTTTCATCCTTTACACATCGAGAAGCAATAGTCGGTAATATCCCCTCAGTGCGAGGAGCCAATAGAATGAAATGATACCCTTGAGGCGGCTCTTCAAGAGATTTAAGAAGGCTATTAGCGCAGGCAGTAGTAAGAAGATCTGCCCGTTCAATGATAATAATATGCTTTTCTTGAGGATCTAAGGCAAAGCTTATCACATGAAACAACGGTTCAAGCTGCTTAAGTGTATAATAATTCTCAGGCACGAGCCATGTTATACCGTAATGGCGCTTTTCAATAATAGCCTTACAAGTATGACAGGATCTGCACCCTTCTTGGGCACAGAATATCCTTTGGACAAATGAAATAGTCTTTAGACGCAGCTCTTCCTCTGCACCTATCCACAAATACGCCTGATGCTGAATAGTCATAACAACCCACGTTGTGTAAGATACTGCTCTATGAGCCTAATAATTTCGGTATGTACCTGTTCTTGCTCCTGGTGCCCATCGACTCTCATAATAATACTTTCAGGTGAGCGTAATGCAAATGCAGCCTCAAAACCTTGTGCAACACGTTCAAAAAATTCTTCTTGCTCGCGCTCAAATACTGTTTTTTGTTCATTTCTGGTCCCTAAACGTTTACGTGCTTCCGCATAGGAAATCATAACATAGACTGTAACATCTGGCTCGCGTCCCTGCATAGCCCACTGGTTAATCGCATGAATCATGGCTGGAGTCACTCCCCGTCCATACCCTTGATATGCATAAGAAGAATCCGCCATACGATCTGATATGACTATCTTCCCTTCGTTCAATGCAGGCAGTACCAGCTCTTGCATATGTTGCGTACGATCAGCAGCAAATAAGAGGTATTCGGCCTTTGGATCAAGTTCAAATGTTCGCCCCTGCAAGAGAGTACGAAGAATCTTCCCAAACTCAGTACCTCCAGGCTCCCGGGTAAGAATGGCAGGGCAGCGTCCTTTTAAATAGGTATATAAAGCATGAGCAGCAGAAGTTTTCCCTGAACCGTCAATCCCTTCAAAGGTGACCAGAATCCCTTGTGAAGAATAAGTGTGCATAACCTCTACCGTTGTTTGTTGATTCTTAGTATACTGCTATCACCTAAGGAGAAACTTTGGGTAACCCTTTTGCATAAGGCTAGCTGTTAAGGATCGAGAGGTCAACTTGAAAACTGCTAAACCTATCCTCCGACCATCAATTGAACCAGGCTGTATAGCCTGTGGTTCCTGCCAATTTATTGCGCCGGAAATATTTGAGGTAACTGATCAATCAAGGGTCAATCCATCTGGTGACTTTGAGGCGCATCAAGAACGTATAAAAAAAGCAGCTGCTGCATGCCCGGTGCAGGTCATAAAACTTACCGAGACACTATGACAGAACAACAAAGGTTTGAAAAACTCTATGCATCCTTTTCTGTTGATGGGAAGCTCATTCATGCGTATGATCTGCTTAAGCGAGCCGCTCATTTATGGCCACAACGTACTATGGTCATCTGTGATGATGATTCTTTAACCTATAGAGAAGTCTATCTTCGGTCAAAGCTCCTTGCCCATAAGCTACGAGAATATGGTGTCCGTAAAGATGAGCGGGTCATTCTCTACTATGAAAACTCTGTTTCATTTTATATAGCCTACTTTGCCGTCTGGCATGCAGGCGGTATCGTTATCCCCTTAAATGTGTTTCTCAGTGAAAAGGAACTATTCCAAATCATAGCAGAAGCACAACCAAAAATTCTCATCGTATCACCCACGCTTCTTGAGAAACTCGAAAAGTACCCCAATGGACCACTTCCTCCTCTCATAAGCGACATTGATACAACGAGCCCTTTACCAAAAGCCGTTGATCCTTTTGATACTGAAGAAGAGCCGCAGTCCTTATCAGGAGATGATATTGTTGCTATCTTATATACCTCAGGAACAACTGGGTTTCCTAAAGGAGTGATGGTCTCCTCAAAGAATATCGTCACGAACACACTCCAAGGGGTATCAGCATTTGAAGTTGCAAAAAACGAACGAGTATTTTGTCCGTTACCACTCTTTCATAGCCTTCCTCAAAATATTTGTGTCTGGGCAATCATGGTCGTTGGTGCTACGGCAATTATCGTCCCTAAAATCGATCGCCGTTCTCTTATCAAAGGTATCGAACATAAGCCAACGCTCATCATCGCAGTTCCTGCGCTCTTTGGCCTTTTTTGCATACTTAAGAATTTGCAGTTTCCCGATGTAAAATATTTTGTGTCAGGAGGAGATGCTCTCTCTGATAAAATTCGTGGCTTCTTTGGCCTCATCTATGGCAGAAAAATTGGTAATGGCTACGGACTTACAGAAACCTCTCCTTTCATTTCGGTCGATCTTGATGATGTTACCACCCCCGTAGGATGTGTGGGCAAAGCATTGCCGGGAATTACTTGTGCAATTAAAGACGAACGGGGAGCCACGCTTCCTGTAGGAGAAATCGGTACGCTCTGGGTTTCTGGTGATAACCTTATGAAGGGATACTATAATGCTCCGGAAGCAACGGCACATATTATAGAACAGGGATGGCTTAATACGGGTGACCTGGCCTACCTTACCAAAGAGGGGAAAATTGTCTTAGCCGGACGTGAGCGTGAGCTTATAAGTAACAAAGGCCTGAAGATCTATCCACAAGAGGTGGAGAATGTGCTTCTTTCCTATCCTGCAGTGTTGCAAGCCGGAGTCATCGGCATTAAAAATAATGATGAAGAGATTCCTATTGCCTTCATAGGTACCAAAGAACCTGAAGCCAACTATGAAGAGATCATTACAGCTCTCAGAAGCCTGTGCCAAAGGAACCTCGCCCCCTATAAAATACCGCGCCAGTTTTATCTTCAAAGGGATCTTCCTGTAACCTCAACAGGCAAGGTCAATAAGAAAGAACTGCTCGCCCAGCACAGCACCAAAGATACCTGATACGTGTGCACTCGCCAAAGAGAGCTTGAGAGAAGTGTCCAGCAATCTTGTTTATTTTTTGACACCCTTAGTAAGCGGATGGACAGAAATAAGAATATGGTACGCCTCGTGAATATCATCAGTTAGCGTAAATAGATCTGCATCCTCTTGAGGCACCAGGTCAAGCTTTACTGCTGAATCAGATATCCAGGTGACTACTGACTGCCAGTACTCACGCCCTATTAATATAATCGGCACCTTGAGATGAAGCTTAGTTTCAATAAGCGTCAGGACCTCTGAGAACTCATTCAGTGTTCCATATCCCCCGGGAAATACAACGTATCCTATCGAATATTCAATAAGCAACCATTTTCGAGCTGCATAATTATTTATTATGATAACGTCAGGGCTACAGGAATATGGCAGGTTTTCTTCATTCAAACCGGGTACCGTAATGCCCAGAGCAGTAATCACATGTTGCTTTGTTTCCATAGCGCCACAACTTGCCGCTTCCATAATGCCTGGACCCCCACCTGTAAGAACGGGAATTCCTGACTCAGCAAGCATATGCGCAAGCTCACTTGCCTTCTTCATATAGATGCTTTCAGGGTGCAACCGCGATCCCCCAAAGATCGTTACAGGCTGATGTTCAAGACGTGAAATCCTCCAGATTCCCTTAAGAACTGAAAAGAATATCCCAAACATGTACCCAAGAATCCGTATAATGCCGCTTACTGAGCGCCAACAAAGAGTGAGGGTATTCTTCATAGCAGTCCCTTTTTGTTAAGACTACGACACCTACCTCCAAGAATACAAGAGTTTATCAGCATTTATTACAATTGCAAAATTACATAAATCTCTTTACCATAATTAAATTATATTTGTATAATATAAATAAGAATCCAGGGGGGACAATGAAAGCAGTCTATGCGCTTTTAGGTATAACTTTTATCATTTCTACGCATGCACAGGAAAGGGAACAATGGGTTACCATCCTTGTGCATGGCACTATAGGCCTTGGAGTGAACTTCAACGGTAGAACCTTCAACCTCATTAAGAAAGATCGTATCGAGGGGTCTCTCTATGAACGCAATGTGATAAAGCATAGACAGAACCCTTACGCAAATACGCTCCAGCCCCTTGGGCCGTTTGGTTTACACGCAGTTTCGCTGAATAATCAGTCAGTAGATGGAGCGGCAATTTTCAGCGAACTCTATACCGCAATGGCTGAGCAATTTGGTTATAATGAAAAAAATGAGTTCTACACCTTTGGATGGTCAGGCCTTATCAGCGAAAAGGAACGAGTACGAACCGCGCGAGCCTTTTACCAAGAGCTACGAACCCTCATCAAAGAGAAAACGAAAGCTAACGAACGGCTTAAGGTCCGCCTTATCGGTTATAGTCATGGAGGAACAATGTTTTCAAACTTTGCTCGGTTGCGCGCAACGGAGTTTTGCAACGATACGTTTTGTATAGATGAAACTATCCTCATCGGGGTCCCTCTCAGCAAAAACTTGATGAGGGCCTTTGCATGCCCTCCCTTTTGCCGTATCTACAACCTGTATTCGCTTGCTGATGCAATACAACGCATCGATATCTTTACCAGTCAATATTTTCTTTCTGAGCGAACATTCAAGGGCAAGGAAGAGTTCCCTCTTTTAACACAAATCGAGTTTTGTTATACAGCCCCATTACGACCGCTCCCAAATAAGATTCTTCCTCAGGGAATGCGCGGTATCGTTACCCAATCTCCTGGGCACGTTGAATGGTGGTCTTTTGGCTGGGCAAAGTCTATGTACCGAAAAAACCTGGATATGTACCCATTGTCTGCAGCAGTGTTTGTTCCTTTTCTTCTCTACGCTTCAAAGCAGGTGAAAAGAAGTCATATACAAGTTGACCTTCGTCCAGAAGAACAACAGGCTTATATCCAGCCAATCTGCCTAACATGTGAAGAGACCATCTGTATACCTTTTATGACGCAAGAAGCTTACCAAGCCTTTCTTGATAAAGCTCTTTTATATCATCCGTACTATTCTAACAAATGCGAAGCTTTCAAGAAATTAGAAGCAACTGTAGGGAATGATTCGTATCAGTATGCTAGCTAAGTACCTTCCACAATTCCAGTAAGTCGTCCATGCCCATCTGCTGTGCCCTCAAGAGAAGCGTCGCCTCCTTGACTCGAGAAAGGTCGTAATGGAATGGCTGAAGGTTGTTTTTGAGAGTTCGGCGTGGTTGCTGAAAGCACCGCTTTATAAAAATCCAGAACTCCTTTTCATCAGGAATTGGCCGAGGATCGGTAATCGGAGCAAAATAGAGCAGCCTCGATTGCACTTTTGGTGGAGGATAAAAAGATGCAGGAGGAACTTTATCAAGGGCGCGCCATATAAAATAACGTTGGAAATATAACGAAGCAAAGCCATAGCCACGCCCCGAAGTCTTCAGTATTTTTTGGGCTACCTCCTCCTGAACCATAATCACCCCTTCTTGTAAGATAGTTCTGTGCTCAGCCAATCGGTACAAAATAGGAAAGGTAATCTGGTAAGGCAAGTTAGCAAGTAAAACCCAGGGCTTATCAGCTCCAAATCGAGAAAAGTCGGTTTCTAAGATATTTTCAGTAAAGATGGTCATTCTCGCGTCAGGATACGTTTTACCTACATGTTCTGCCCATGATTCATCGATTTCAAATACCCATAATTGTTTGAGAGGGGTCTTCAATAGTGAACGCGTTAGGAACCCATCACCACATCCAATTTCAAAAACCGAAGACTTTTCAGTAAGGTCTACTGCATCAATCATATGGTCGACGAAGATTTGCTCACGTAAAAAGTGCTGTCCGTATCGTTTTTTAAGCGAAATGCCATGTGAAGAACCATGAGCTTTGTTCGCCATAGTTCCAGCCTATTGAGCAGCGTCAATAGGAAAGTCTTTAGGCAGCTCATAGTCATGAGCCCATTTTGTGCCTTCATGGCAAGGGCAAGGGTAAACAACCTTTACCGCACCACCCCACCATGACGTTGCCTTTTTATGAGCATATTTTGCGACAAACTCCCCAAAACACTTTGGATGGTAATAGTTGATTTCCTGCACGCAATCCACGTTAAGAAGCCCTTCAGGAAACCCACTAAATGAAGTTGTAATAGTCTGAGGGTTATCGATTTCAACATGTTTATTGCACACGGCACAAGAGAACTCCACACCCGCAGGCTTGAAACCTGGCAAAAGGGCAAGATCTATTTCTAGATCGGATTCTGGGTTCCATACGCCATGGTCATGATCATAAGGACAATTAAAGACAACCTTGCCCGTTTCCTTACCGTAGAGCTTCTGCTTATGGGCATTTACTTCAGCATAAGGTTTCAGACACTCTTCATGGAAATTATGCTCTTCTCTATGCCAGCTAAAAGCCCGATAATTACAGGTGTAGCTAGACCTTTTTTGATCAGGCATTATCGCTCTATGACAATGGTCGCATCTATTTTTATCTCGTATGGCAGAGGGCGCAAGAATCAACTTTTTTTCAATTTGATTGGCTGGTATAACTTTGCAAAGCGGCACTTTAAGATCAGTCTTTGAAGTGTTGGAACCCTTTTTATGAAGGACTGGGCAATGAAAGGTGATATCTGCGTTTTTTAGATCTTGCGTAGCCTTATCTGAGTAACGGGCAGCCGTTACCGCAAAGGGTACTATACACTCACTATGAAAGACATGGTGCTCACGCTCCCAACCCCAACACCTATAATCACAATCATATTCGCAAGAAGGCTGCCACTCATAAATCGTTTCATTGCATACGGCACACATTTTATAAGCGATTACCTTCCTACATACCGGACAATCTCCCTGCTTCGAGACATTTTCCCAGCTTTTGATACATTCAACACCAAAAACATGATTGCATTCAAGAACTATTTCTTTTTCTCCCTTTTGCCTATGGTTTTCAAGACAAATAGCACAACTTACCTTACAGTCATTGCAATTTTTGGGGCATTTTTGGCATTTCTCTTCGCAGATAGTACAATAAGTATGGTTGGCATGACATTTTCGAACTTTACAGGTTACGCATGTCTTCGGTTTGCAGGGTATACAAGCACCTTGCTTACCCTCGACTTTATAGAGGTCCAATAACGATTTTTGATAAATTTTTTTCCGAGCTACAAGAACATCAGACGCTGCATTGATGGATGGTAGGACCCCTTGTATACAGAGAATCCCTAAAATAAGTCTGCGCATAACTATTTGGTTAACGAAATTTGTGTATTTCATAGATCTACCCTCGAGACTACATTACTAAGACCGTAAGCCACTACAGGTATCTGTAGAATAATATTCCTGGAAAAAAATTACAAGTTATTTGTTTATCTATCGCGCCTACATGCGACACACTACTCATAAAAACTTCCTGCGGAGTAAAGAGGTAAGGACCAATAGTCGCTCAAAGTCCACCAGTATTCTAAAGATGCTTCTTCTGCATCACTATTTTTGTGACCACAGTCATCCAATACTTTGCACCTGAAGGCCTCGTGTGAAAAACTATTTTGTGAGCGTATCCCTAAAGAAATCAAGCTCTTCAAGAATCTTGCCACATCCTTCCACCACGGCAAAGAGTGCGTTCTTCGCAACACGCACTGGAAGTCCCGTTTCTTGAGCAATAAGACGATCAAGGCCTCGCAAAAGAGCTCCTCCACCAGCAAGCATAATGCCGGTATCAACAAGGTCTGAAGATAACTCAGGGGGAGTATTTTCAAGTGCTTCTCGAATCGCTTGCACAATCATCGACACTGGTTCACGTAAAGACTCTTGGACTTCCGCACTGGTCAGTTTGATAGTTTTAGGAACTCCAGTCATCAGGTCACGTCCTTTAACTTCTACCGCTTCACCATCACCCTCCTGCATAACCGTACCTATCTTAATTTTGATCATTTCAGCAGTACGCTCTCCAATAAGAAGATTGTATTTCCGTTTCACATAGGTCACAATGGCACGATCAAGCTCATCACCACCGACTCGAATGGAGCGGCAAAAAACCACATCTTTCAAACTTATAACGGCAACTTCGGTGGTACCCCCTCCAATATCTACTATCATGCTCCCTGAAGGGTCGTGTACTGGAAGGCCTGATCCTATCGCAGCGGCCATCGGCTCAATAACGGTATAGACTTCTCGGGCACCAGCTTGCTTTGCTGCATCTTCGACAGCACGACGCTCAACCTGAGTAATACCCGAAGGAATACCAATAACCATACGCGGTCTGACTAAGGTTCTACGATTATCGTGCACTACTCGAATAAAATAGCGCAACATGCTTTCAGTAAGCTCAAAGTTAGCAATTACCCCATCCCTCAAAGGCCGACAGGCAACGATGCTTTCTGGAGTTTTTCCAAGCATTTCTTTTGCCAGCCTTCCTGCAGCAAGAACGTGATTGGTTCTAAGTTTAACGGCCACTACAGATGGTTCATTCAGTACAATACCCTTTTTCGGCACATAAATTAGAGTATTTGCTGTCCCTAAGTCGATCGCTAAATCATTGGAGAAAAAGCTAAAAAGCTTACGAGCTGGCATAAATTTTAAGAAAGGGTTATTCATACGATCTCCTAGAAATCAAGTTCAAACATTAAGGAAACACTCGTAGTCTTAGCTGCACGCTTACTGACCAACCAATTTACCGGGATATCCCAATAGAGGGAAATTTTTGGATAGAGTGAAGGGCACTCGTACACTTTTTCAAAGTCATAGTAGGCACCTATCGTAATGTATTCGGCACCCCAGGAAGAATCATGCTTTACGAGATTACCTGGAAATTTCTTTCGAAAGTCAGTCGGTCGACAGTCAGAGTAGGTATCTTTCAAATGTGCAACCAAGGTGTAACCTGCCTTCAAACCCAATCCACGACGTAAATGAGCGGTATCAACCGAAGGATTAAAAACGAAGGTCCAGCCCGGGTCAACCTCCACAGGTCCTACAAGGACGCCATACTCTTGAGGTTCCGTAAGCAAGGGTATTCGTAACTGCTGTGTTTTCTTAAGTCGCTTAATAGCACGAAACATAAGGCCTATGGATAAATCTTCCTTTAACTCCCACTCACTTTCAAACCCACCATATACGCCCCAATGTTTATCACCTCCCAAAGGAATTGCAGCCGGATTATCAAGATCGCGCGCTGTAGCTGAGGGAACATATACCCCAAACTTTACGCTCGCATCAATTCGTCTAAACTTAAGGGTATAGTCCCAAATACTTCCAAACCTAAGGTATAAATCAACATCACCAAACAGCGTCTTTGAAAAAAGAGCTGGACGAAGACCAAGCTGCTGGTGCATCGCTTCTTTTGCTTGCAACAGATATTCCTTATCCCCAGGAGGAAGCTGCTCTTCAGCGCCTGACAAGGCGAATTGATGGCGCATAGCAACGTGAGCGAATGCCATATCTACCCCTGCTGACAACCAGGGAGTCAGTGACTGCTCATAGAGAAAGGCGATACCTTGAGCATCAAGGCGGCCGTGACGAGCCCAGGGAATGCAGGTCCGCAGTCTAAAGTCAGAGCGCAATGACTGAGGATGTCCTGTATCCACTAATGCTTGTGCAAGAACTCGCTGATCATATAATCCATTAATATCAGGAATGGACATATCTATATCTGAAAAAGCCCTATCGGCATGCATAAAAAATGGCTGCACTCTCACATGTGACAACGCATCGCACCGTCTGGTAAATGGTTTTAAATAGAGAAGCAGAAATCGGTTATCAAATACCATCGCCTGCGAGGTTCCTGCGATGCCCAGAACTAGTAAAAGACGTTTTATCATGAATCTATTTCCTAAGTCTTCGTGGTGGAGAGAGAGGGATTCGAACCCCCGATTCCGAGTATATACGGAATAACCGCTTTCGAGGCGGCCGCTTTCGTCCGCTCAGCCATCTCTCCGATTAGCAAAAAGTTACTCCTGGCCTGCATCGCACCTCTCATTTTTTTATAGGACGTTGTACCTGGTGAACCACTCTTTATTTCGTACTTCGGTTCTGCAACGTTTAGACGTAAGTTTATATAGCTATTATAACGGTTTTTCCAGTTTTTTGAAGTTTTTTCACCTCTATTAAGATCTTTGGTCTCACTTCGCACCTTGCCTAATGATTTGCATAGTACCTTTCAAGAAGAAATTGCTAAATCTACAAGTTCCTATTACACTTTTTAGTATCTGTTTTTGGCTGCAACATAAGAGGTTTTTCCATGCCCACTCGCACTCAAGCAATTGTATTAGCAGCAGGAAGATCATCCCGGTTTAACACATCCGCAATAAAACTGAGCTTTACTCTCTGCGGCCAGGAAATGATTCGCTATCCACTTAACGTCCTTAAAGCCCTCAAGATAAAAACTCTTGTCGTCGTGGGTTATCAGCAAGAGATCATTCGAGGCATTCTTGATAAATATAGCTATCCTGTTGAATGCGTTGAACAAACTATTCAGAAAGGTACTGGCCATGCCCTTCTTTGTACAAGACCGTACTGGACAGAAGATACGCTTCTTATTTTAAATGGCGATGTACCTCTGATCACAGAAGCACACATTGCCGAACTTATGAAGCGCCACCGTTCAACAGCTGCAACTATTTCTTTTATCGCTTCGTATAATGCTGATCCTTCCGTCATTGGCTATGGTCGAGTCATCGATAACGGAGAACAAGTTTCTATCGTAGAACAACGAGAATTCACGGGAGATCCTGCTCGCGAATGCCGCTTAAATGCAGGAGTGTATCTTATTGAGCGAGCATTCCTTGAAGACACCCTACCTTCTTTAGAAACTCACCCAAGTGGCGAAATCTTTATTACCGATCTCATTCATAAAGCCAGTGAACAGAAGAAAAAGATCGAGATCGTTGATATACCCTTTGATCATGTTCGGGGTATTAATACCCTCAAGGAGCTCTGGGTTGCTGAGCGACTCGTGCGATCAGATATTATCAATAGCTGGATGGCACAAGGAGTAAGATTTATAGCACCAGAATCGGTTGTCATAGATTATGATGTTACACTAAGTCCTGATACGGTTATTGGCTATGGAGTACAACTACTCAAGGGTACCCAAGTCGGCAGGAAAGTTACCATTGATGCCTTTTCAGTGCTTGATGGTGCCATCATTGGCGATTCTGCAATCATTCATTCTCATAGCGTCATCTCACATGCATCAGTTCATGGTATGGCACAGGTTGGACCTTTTGCTCGAGTTCACCAGCATAGTACCCTGCATGCAGAAAGCGTTGTAGGGAACTTTGTGGAAGTAAGCAAAACAACCCTTGGCCACAAGAGCAAGGCCAAACATCTTACATACCTAGGACAAGCTCAGATAGGGAAAGAAGCAAATATCGGTGCAGGAACTATTACCTGTAACTATAATGGGGTGAGCAAGCATGCAACTATCATAGAAGATGGGGCATTTATTGGAAGCAACAGTGCACTCCTTGCACCGGTAACCATTGGAAAAGAAGCTATTGTTGCGGCCGGCTCAACCATAACAGAATCTGTTCCCGCGCAGGCCTTGGCCATTGCACGACAGCGGCAAACAACTAAATTACATTATGCACCGCTTATCAAAGGTAAACACGCTCAAGCTCCTGATAAGCTCAAATTAAAGCTTGCAACACAAGGCTCGTAAGGAATACTGTGGTTCGCTTTATCCATACTGCAGACATACATTTTGGTATGGAAAATTATGGTCGGATAGATCCTAAAAGGGGCATCCATTCACGTCTGATAGATTTTGAGAAAGCACTTTCCTTCTGCATCGATTTTGCCCTTGAACAGGAGGTCGACTTTTTTTTATTCTCAGGTGATGCCTATAAAACTGCACACCCGACACCAACTCATCAGCGTTTACTCATGAATTGCTTTTTACGCCTGTATCAGGCCAAGATCCCGGTCGTCATTATTATTGGTAACCATGACAATCCCCTAAGTCACGGGAAAGCTCACGCATTAGACATTTTTGGACAGATACCTCTCGAGGGGTTTCATGTGATAAGTAAACCAACTGCATTGCGTCTTGAAACGAAGAATGGGCCAGTTCAGATTGTAGGCATACCTTGGCCCACCAGAAATACCTTAGCGTTGCACAATGAACATCAGCATCTTTCTGCAACAGAAATTACGGAATATATAAGCACCGGTGTCACCAAAATTATCGCTTCTCTTGCTGCCGATCTTGATCAATCATTACCATCAGTTCTTGCGGGCCATTTAACGGTAAGTAATGGTATATTCTCAGGTTCAGAAAAACGGGCTGTGTACGGTACCGATCCTCTATTTATGCCATCTCAGCTTGGCATTGTTCCTTTTGATTACGTAGCACTTGGCCATTTGCATCGCTTTCAAAATGTAAACGGGTCTCAATTTCCTCCCATCGTATACTCAGGCTCTATCGAACGGATCGACTTTGGTGAACGCAAAGAGGACAAAGGGTTTTGTTATGTGACCATTCATGAGAAAGAGATGACGTCTTTTGAGTTCATTAAAACTCCCACAAGACCGTTCATACAAATCGATGCTCGCCTCTATGATCCCGATCACCAAACAGAGCTCCTTCTTGAAGAAATTCAAAAGCATGAGTTAGAAGGCGCCATTGTAAAGATCTTGTACCACCTTCCCCCTCATACTAAAGATCGAGTAGATTTGAGCGCTGTACAGAAAGCCTGTGCCAACGCATGGTATCTTGTAGGCATCTTTCCAGTAAGAGCTCTTGAAACGCGAGAACGTCGAGCGGTTCTAAAGGTTGATATGGATCTTGAGCAGCTTCTTCAGGCCTACTTTGATACAAAACCGGAGCATCGGGCACAGAAAACTGATCTCATCAAAAAGTCCCTCGAGCTGAGTAATAAAGCTGCCTCTCTTGAACATGAAGCAACCTAACTCGAGTTTTTTGGTTTGTCCTAAATAGATGGACATTTAGGCAAGCAGCCTATGAAGCTCACTGATAAGATAGAATGGCATAGATCGTAACTCGTAATTAATCTCACGCGACTGAGCATCTTTTACTGACACCTGAGTTATCTGAGGAGGTCCTGAGCAAAAACGTACTGCAGTCGATAGTCCTTTGATCTGCATAAAGAAATGGAGCGATTTTAATTTACCTGAACTGCCTGCTTTCACTTCTATGGGGACCACGGTAGTGCCATGCTGGATAACATAGTCTATCTCAGCTTCTGCGCTTCGCTCAATGCGAGTCCAATAATAAAGCGCTGGCTCGACATACCATGGTTCTATGGTACGCAGCAGTTGTCCAACAACTTGCTCTGCAATCCCACCTTTGTTAACCATATCAAGTTCATCACTATCCTCCAATTGTCCCAACTGCAAACCAAGCAATGCAGAACATAACCCAACATCAAGAAGAATCATCTTGTTGAACTTTTCATTAATCTCAGCACCCAAGGGAACACCATTTGCAGCAGTAGATCTCACTTTATGAACCACACGAGCTCGGTTTAGTAACTGCACCGACGCCTTAATTTTCGCAACCGGGGCATCCGTTTCCACGTGGCTATAAATAAACTTTTTGGCTAAAGAAAGTGGTATAGTATCTATGACCTCATTCAAGATTTCAGGAGAAATTCGACCACTATATTTACTAAAATCTGATCTATACGAGCCTAATAAGTCATTGTGCACTTCATTGATTTTTGCTAGAGATCGTCCTTCAATCCATTCAGATACGGCCCCAGGAAGACCTCCAACATATACATACTCCTTAAATAGCCTCATGAGCTCTGCATGCACAACCTTATTAATTTCCTTGTTCCACGTGTATGACTGTATTAGATCAACAAGTCGGTCTTTGTGTTGAGCTTGAAGAAATTCAATGAATGACAAAGGCTCCAAGTATGCAAAGCTCACTCGCCCTACAGGCATCTTGAGGGCATGCACACCTAAAACAAATTCTAACAGGGACCCTGCGGCAATAACTGCCAGTTGCGGCATATCTTCATAAAACCATCGCAGTTTTTCAATAAGCTCAGGTTTTGCTTGGATCAACCTGGATAGCAAACCGTTGCTCTATACGTAATATGATTTCCTTTGGATCATTCGATTCAAAGAGTTCAGCACGCTCAGGATTCTTTTCAAAATTGAACTCAATGAGTTTCATACCCTTTAACTCGGCAAGATGTCTCACTATCCAAGTTTTGCCAACCTGTCGAGCTCCTCGAATAATAAGCGGTTTGCGCTTGGGCGCTATAAGCCATTCTTTCAGAAAAGCTATGCAGGTACGATTCATTGACGCCCTCCTATGAACTAATCACTCAATTAAACTCAGTCTCAGCTAAAAAGAGCCGGCTCTTTTTCTAAGCTAGAGAATAAAAGAACCGGCTCTTTTTAGCAAGTTTTATATAAAAGAACCGGCTCTTTTTTAAACTGATTACATGAAGATCTCTGGGTGGATAAAAAAACGGTATTTTTTCTCTTCAGGCATAAAGCCTTCAGGTGAGAATTTGGCGAAACATCAACACAAAAATTGTCATAGGATCAATACTATGGACGCACTGCTTTATCACTATAACGAATATTAGCTTCCTGAAAGAGCTTATCGAAGTATGCTTTTTGTGTTTGAATATACCGCTCTTGGGTAAGCATATTAGCAATATCGTTTTTACGCTCCTCAAGGGGAGTTATCTTCTTAGCGATAAACTTTAGTAAGGTAAATTCCTCATCAGACTCGTCACTTATAATGACAGTACCCACAGGAAGATCCTTAATATAGGCCTTTTCCGTAGAAAAGTCTTTTTCAGCAATAGCACCGATATCTGCCCAATCGACCGAATGTTCAATATTTCCTGATGCTATCTCTTGCTCTATAAGAGCTCTCCTAAGTGCTTTTGAACTGCCACCCAGAGGCACCACTGCTTGACGGAAGCTATATCTAACAATAGGATGATCATTATGATACTGCTCAATAGCTTTGTTAGAGACCTGAGCCTTCGTCTTAACTCGAGAATCTATGACATTTTCAACGATAAGACCTCTTTCGAGCTCTTTTTTTGCTTCCTCAAGTGTCAGGCCTTGCTCTTTAAAAAATGCAATGAGCCCTTCCCTGGTCATCCCAAGCTGTTCCTGGGCACGAGAAAGTGCCTTCTCAACCTCTTCCTCCATAGAACCCATATTGAGCATTTTAGCCTTAGCGAGTGTTTTCCCATCGAGAATAATCAGCTCTTTAATAATCGCATCACGTAAGGAAGGGGCTTGGCCACTTAGACCGGAACGCAAGTCAGACTGACGTATGAGAACGATCCCCTCAGGATGATAAATGGTTGCAAGGACACAATCCTCAATTTTGCGCTTCGGTTGAGCTATTTCTAGGGGGATACTTACCGCTGGCTTTTTAACTGGCCTCGATTTACCCTGTTTTGCTGAAGTTGCAGGGACCGGGGAAACCCCAAATACCGCACCCAGAATCACAAACCACATAACACGTATCGCATAGTTCATAGAAAGCTCCTCGTAACTAAGAAAGGGGACCGCCCTCGTAACTAAGAAAGGGGACCGCAATGATCCCCTTTCTTTCTATCATATCAGTGCTTTGATTAGCCTGCAACTACACCTTGTGGTTTAGCTACTTGAGCTGGAGCCTCGGCTTCAGGCTTTGCCCCTCTTTTATTTTTTGAGCGAAAGCTTCCCAAATCTTTTCTTTTTCCTTTTACTTCGCTCTATCGCTGCCTCATGGGTTATAGCCAATCCACATGCTCTAGAAGTCAGTACAGTCTCTCTAAGAATAGCACGCTCTACACGAGCGAGTGCCTCTTCAACTGCTTCATCGGTATAACCATTTTTAGTTAGCCTAAGTTTAGCCATCGTTTTCCCATCAAGAATAATCCACCTTTTAATAGAAGCATCAAGGGAGGTAGGAACTCGACCACCCATAATCAAAGACGCGAGAACTCGACCACCAGGTTGGGTCTGTTGAGTTACTATAGTACCCAGCGCCACCAGCAAGAAAATACGCATCGCATAGTTCATAAAAAAGCTCCTCGCAACTAAGAAAGGGGATCGTGATGATCCCCTTTCTTTCTATCATATCAGTGCTTTGATTAGCCTGCAACTACGCCCTGTGGTTTAGCTGCTTGAGTTGGAGCCTCGGCTTCAGGCTGTGCTCCCTCTTGCTCTTGCATTTTTTGAGCGAAAGCTTCTCGAAGTTTTTCTTCTTCTTCTTTTTGTTTCGCTTCTGCTTCTTCAAAATATTTGAGGTTTTCATCTATTTTGAACTCATTCTTATACTCTTCAACACGTTTAAGGAATGCAGGCTCAAGCTCAACACTTCTCTTAAATTGAGCAAGCATCTCTGTCATTTGAGGCATAGCTTTCAATTCACTAAATTCCGCATATTGTGAAGGGGACTTAGCACCAGCTTTAATAACAAAGAACTTCTTATCACCCGAAGCCACAAGCTCAACAGCATTAGGAGCTAGTGTACGAGCTTTTAATCGAATTGCAAAGTCAACATTTTGAGATTGGGCAGAGACTTTTCCAAGATCCTTGACCGAGAGATTGGCAGCACGTGCCGCACCTGCAAAATCAGATTTTGCTTTCTTAAGAAACTCTTCAGCAGCTTTTTTATCAGTAAATTCAACTGACTGGACGCTTACGCTTTCCGGATTCTTAAGGAATGGTGGGCGATCAAAGGCAGGATTTTTGCCTTTCGCCTCATTATAGAAGCTTTCGATCGCAGCGTCAGAAGTATCTATAGTCTTTTTAAGTTCCTCTGCAAGTATTTGGGAGTTAACGCCCCATTTTGCCAAATTAAAGGCACGACGAAATTCTTTTTGATATTCAGGATCTTTGTCCTTGCCTTCTTTGATCATTTTATGATCAAGGAGTACCATAGTCTTCAAAGTATCATAGGCATCTTTCCTCGAAAGAGCCCCATAAGGTCCTGAATTCGCAGATGCTGTAGCATAAAATTCTTCAAATTCTTGTTTGGTAATCGCGGGAACACCATCGATAGACAATATAACGTCTTCTGGTTTAGCAGTTTCTGTGCTAGGCCCGCATGCTGGACATGATGCTCGCTTAAAAACGTCACATCCGGTAAGAACCGCTAATGATGAGACCAATAAGGCACCACTCAGAAAGTAACGGAATCGTGTCTTTTGCATAGAATACATCCTTTTTAAAAGAAAAAAGTAATAAAATGTTTTAAGTAAGGACATGCTATCACAAAGCGAGCAAAGTTGCAAAATTATTCACCTCAATAGATGTAGTGAAATACTTTGATAGCTTCTTCTAAACTTTTAAAAGCCGAAAAGTTTTTTTCAACCAGATCTAATCAAACTAGGAAAGAGCTCAAATCTCTAAATACTTAGAAGGAACTGCAAGCAACTATCGACCTTAGGCACGCTGGCTTAAAGGGAATCACTGTGCGAGCTACCTCCTGCAAGGTCGCGCCCGTAGTCATCATATCATCTACGAGAATACAATTTTTACCCGCAAGGGCCTCTCCATTAATCATTTTAAAAGCTCCCTTCACATTATCATAACGCTCAAACATGCGGCATTGAGATTGTTGTCTCGTGTTTCGAGTTCGTACAATACAATCAAGTATAGGTATCCCACTGTAGCGGCTCAACTGCTCCGCAATAACACGTGCCTGATTATACCCACGAAGAGCTGCTCTTTGAGAATGTAAAGGAACAGGAATGAGGAAGTCTGCTCGCATTGAAGGCATAACCGAATGGCACCATATAAGAGTCCCTAGGTGTTGACTCGCTTCATACCCATTATACTGTTTTGCAAGGATGAGTGTTTTCAGGGGCTCTTCATAAGCGCTTACGGCATAAACTTGAAGATATTCATCCCCTGTTATTTGAAGCCTTGATGAAAGAGTTGGATTGATAAGTATCGTGCAGGTAGGACATAAAGGCTCGTCTGAGGACAGCGAACATCTGCAATAGCTACAATGGTAAGGTACTACAAATGATTGCAGCACCTTACAAAACTCATAAAAACGTTGATTCAAACGACCTATTCGTTTCGGGTGAGATAACTAAAAAACATGATGCCAACACCACACACGATGGCCATATCTGCAAGATTAAAAACTGGCCACACATAGTCGTGCCAATGCACCACAATAAAATCGATTACTCCTTTTTGAAAGCATCGATCAATAATGTTGGAACATGAACCTGAAACCACTAAGAGCTCTCCATAAACTGAATATCCTTGCTTATACCTGCGAAACGCATACACAGCTAATCCAAAGGTTAAGAGAAGAATGCAAAAAGAGATCGCCAGGAAAAGCAGTGTGTTGGTCTCAGCTGATGAAAGCAGTCCCCATGAAATACCTCGATTGATCGTCACCCTAAAGCTTAAAAAACTGGTGACTAGATACCCATCGTACCAGTAGTTGACGGCTATCCATTTAGTTAGCTGATCTGCAAGGATGATCAACATTCCCGCAATGAGATATCCTATCGTTTTTCTTTTCATCGAACCTCCCCGCCAAGATCTTGTACTGCACGCTGCACATGTTGTGCAATGGTCTCTATTGCTTCTTTAGTAAGCGTACCTTCTTTGTCTGCAGCAGTATACCTAAAAGTTAATGACTTCTTATCTGGCCAATCAGGTTTTTCGAAGCTATCAACAAGCTGTACCTTCATGATGCGTATATCTGCTCGACCAATAGCATTCTCTAGACCTGCAACAGTTACTGAACGAGAGACTAAGATACTAATATCCTGCTCAGTTACGGGATACTTAGCAAGAGGCACATACTGTGCCTGCTCTATCCGCGCATTCAGTATAAAAATTGCATCGAGCTCAAAAATGAATGCATCCCCCTCAAGGACATGTCCAAGAAAAGAGGACGAGCACTTGCCCGCACGACCAATTACTCGCTTACCGCACCGCAATTCTGCTGACTGATAACTATCGTACCAAGGAGCAAGAGCCTTGGCAGGCTTGAGCCAATGAATGGTAAGTCCGAGCGCAGACATCATCTGCTCAACAAGAGCCTTACCATCATAAAAGTCTATCGGTGATTTTTTTTCGTACCAGATGCCCCCACATTCTTGCGATTCAGTGTGGTAGATGCCCTCACACTCTTGCACTTCAATAGGCCCGGCTGCGAGGTGCCATACACGATTGATTTCAAAAAAGCGCAAGCTGTCTTGCACTGCTTGATTGGTTATGACACATCCTATAAGGTTGGGCACTAACGAGGTTACTAAACGCTGCCAATGCTCAGATAAGGGATTAGCAATACGTAGTGCATCAAGTGGATCATAGGAAAGTTTTTTGAGCAGCGCTTCATCATAAAATGCATATGTTTGCACCTCATGCATCGAAAGACCATATGCAAGAATATGTTTCAATCGTTTTTTACGTTCAATCCTGCGCGTATTGAATGCCATTACTTTTCGCTCAGGAAGGACTGGAGCAATCTTGCTATATCCCACAAAGCGCGCTACTTCTTCAACAATATCTTCAGGAATAGTCACATCTTTAATCGCGCGGAACGTAGGTACTGTCACGATAAATCTCTCATGCTCGTATACCACTCCAAAGTCGAGATTCTTAAGAATAGATATAATCTTCTCTATAGAAACCTCCATGCCGATCTTGCTCAGAATAAGCTCATAAGATACTTCTATGACTTTCTCGTGCCATAAGGGCCCTAATGATGTTATGGCTTCTTCAGCTTCATAAGGAATCTGAGCATCTTGAAGAAGTTTAAGGTAGCGCAATATTCCCTGAGTGTTTTGATTTGGGTCAATATTCTTTTCGTAACGAGTTGATGACTCAGTACGTTTTTTTATACGAGTTGCAGTAAGGCGAATCGGTATCGGTTCAAAATTAGCAGATTCTAAGAACAGGGATTTTGTTGTTTTGTTTACTGAAGTTGCAAAGCCTCCCATTACTCCAGCTACTGAAACTGCACTATCACCAGCTGAAATGACACAATCGGATGGTTCAAGAGTTACTTCTTCACCATCAAGCAATCGTAGCTTCTCACCTGTACGAGCACAGCGTACCTGTATATGTTTACTTGGTAACCGTTCAGCATCAAAAGCATGCATCGGTTGGCCGATATCGCACATTACATAATTGGTCATATCGACAAGAGCATCAATTGGCCTCATATCAATTCGTGCTAACCTAAAGGCCATCCACGGCAATGAAGCACGATAGGTCACTTGAGGAACTGCTAATCCCGAGAATCTCCTACAGGTACTTCCACAAGCTTCATCATCAAGAGAAAGTGCAAAAGATTGCCCTGCTTGAGCAGGAGCCTTTCTGTCATAATGCTTAATCATGGTATCTGCAAGAAGATGCTCTTCCTGAATAAGCATCTTACCAGCTAAGGCAGCCATCTCACGAGCACATCCTCGATGACCCCACAAATCTGGCCTATTGGTGATCGCTTTATTGTCGATCGTGATAATCGTATCTTCCTGCTCAACAGTATCTCGCCAGGAACCTTGAGCTTCCCTGTCGCTCATATACAGACTTACCATAAGGCCATCTTTTGACGAGCCCACATCTGCAAGCGTGGCCCAGCGAACTTCTGATCCATCTTTTTTAACAAGGTACCAGAAGCCTTTCTCACGCGATGGATCTTTTCGCTGAGGCAGATTAAATGACGTACCAAGTTCTTCGCAGGATACCACTACCGCCTGATCGAGAATCTCAGTAATGTTTACTGCATAGAGATAAGCAAGATCGGTAACAATATGCTCGGTAGCATCAATCTCTGCTGTTTTTGCATTAAATTGCTTAACAAGATCAGGAAGAGCAATATCATTCTTTGTTGCCGCAATATGGTCAAGAATCCAAGAAATGGAAAGTTTCATAAGAGTTGTATCCCGGAAGGATTTTTTTATACATGTTTCATGCCTCCCCAGTATAGGAAAAAACGGGATAAGGAGCAATCTCATGGCATGAGTTCTTAACAAAACTTAACAACCATCCAAGTAGTAGCCCGATCATGGGCTTTGCATGTTGATTCTTTCTTACTTTATCATCTAATTTGGCAAACCTCCTACCTACGCAAAAAAACGAACCTGATATTTATTTGCTGCACAGTTATTACTATGGCATACTCGTATTCTATCCTCCTAAGAAACGTGCCCAGGATGTGCTAGTTCGACAAGTCTCACTCCATCGCTTATTCAACTATGTCTAAAACAAGAATAGAAAACAAGTACAATAATGCAAGGCTAGAAGCACTTTTAATTAAAGAAGTGCACAGAGCACCGCTCGCACAAAACATTCAGAAAGAATACAACAAATTAGTCACCACACTAGCACAGGTAGATAAAGAAACCAGACAAGCAAAGAAGATTAGTGGCACTGGGGGACTTATATCTGTCAGTGATCTCGTTGCCTACCAGATTGGTTGGGTGAGAAGAGTCATTGAATGGTATGAAAGTGGCGTGAGAGGACAACCAATGATTATGCCCGGCGATGGATTCACTACCTGGAGCTATACTGAAATGGCAAAGCAATTCTACGAAACTTACCACTTAGATGGTTGGACAGAACAGGATAAAGAATTCCATCGAGTTACCAGGCGAGTCCTTGAGATTGTCGAGGAAGCATACCAAAACAACACTCTTGACAAAAAAGAAGTCTGGCCCTGGCAGCAGTTAAAATCTGGCGTTTGGTGGCCTCTTTCAAAGTGGGTCCAAGTTAATACTGTAGCTCCCTTTAAAAAAGCCACCGCATCTGTAAACAGTATCCTTTCGCAATTACCTTGATTGCCTGAGGATTACCTACTCACTGTTCTTAATGACACCTGTTTTTTGCCTTTGTTCAGTCGTCGCACAAAGGCTTCCTAAGATAATTAGCGGAGAAAGTAATTGTATTCTTAATGAGACATTTTTCTTGTCGCTCAATCCGGAATTTTAACCCTACATTTCTTTTTCTAAGTCAGGTATCCGTACATAGTTTTTTAAATGGTTGTTGTAGCGATCAAAGTTATCTTCAAGAATTTCGCGTCTTGTATCTTTGCTTATCGCGCCTTTAAAGTCTTGAGCAACTTTCCGCATTAGGCTCAAACTGACTATGGATATGACATCATTGCCTAGAAAGGGTCGCATAAAATGCTCAAGTTTTGAAATGAGAAGAGCCTGTTTTTGTGGATCTTTTTCTATACACCTCATGGTTTGTTCCCACAGGGGACGAAGCGTATTGCCATTACATCTATAGAGATAGATCACCTCAAGATCTCTTTTTAATGCCGTAGTCCATTCTGGCGCAATCAGTTCTCCTTGCTCATTATGCTGTTCAGCCGTTGCAAATAAAAGTAGCTCATAGATAACGTAAGGTGGAAGATTACATTTAATGCCAAAGATATAGATGAGGAATGCAACATTCTGAAGAGCAATTTTGGCTTGATGCTTTGTCGGTGCATACCTTCGTAAACTTGCTTCTAAGAGCGTGGTAACTATCTTTTGTGTAGTGGTATCATCCATGTTCGCTATGCTATGATCCCGAAAAGTGCGGGCAAGTAATGGTAGGTTATTATCTGCAACAGTAGCGCCAGCTTCAAGAAGAAGCTTTGCTGCTCCAGTCTGCAAGGTAACCACGCCACCTATATAAAGAGGTGACGCTTGAAGTATGTCTCTGGTGTTCATTTGGGCCCCTGCACGTAGCAGTAGTTTTACAGCACGTAAATTCTCATACTTTGATGCAAAGTGAAGAGCTTGCCTTTTCGCTTCATCAATACTTGCGTTCACATTTGCACCTTCATCTATCAGAGCTTTCAGTAGTTCGTCATCATATATTACCCCAGTAAACAAGCAATGATCTAGGCATGTTTGTTTATCAAGCATCCCTTCCTCTCCTGCCTCAACGTCGTTAGTCATCTGTTGTGCTCCTGCAGCCACTAGTGAGAGATGTAATGAAGTATTATGCGATGAATACAAACTAAGCAGTGTGTTGCGTGCAAGCTGGGACTCTAACTCCCCTAAAAGGTTACTAAGCAAATCGGTAATAGCTCCCTCTGAATAAAGGCTTCCAATAACAGTTCCCTCTGAATGAAGTTTTTTCATATACACTTCAAGCTTCTTAACACATTTTACAAGCCCATCTAAGCTGCTTATGTCTCTTTTGAAAAGTGGAAGAATCGCGTGGCGCCTTTTTTTAACTTCTTCCAGAGCTTTATACGCATAGTTATCTGGATGCCCAGGGTCATCATGTTTGAGCTCTCTACGTTCGAAATTATTTTCAAGTTCATCGAGTAAAACATTGAGTGTATCAGTGTCCCCACGTGCTGCTGCTACATAAAATGAAGGATAGTCACAATTGGTACTTATTGCAGCACCCCTTTTTAGAAGTTCTGTAACCAGCCATTTGTCGCCAGCTTCTAAAGCCCTTTCAAGTTGGTTGTCACAATCGGTAACTATCGAAGCTCCTCTTTTAAGAAGATCTCTGACAAGGCGTGTGTCACCGGCTTTTGCGGCCCTGATAAGTTGGCGGTCTAGCCTCTTTTGTTCAACTTCTTGGCGCTTGCCTATAATCCCCCTCTTAAGCTGAGCAAGAAATAATCCGTCACGCTTCGTTATCAAAGATCCATCCCTTTTATCCATTTCAAAAATGTCCCCTTCAATCTGGAAGAATTTTTCAAGCATATCGAGAAAGACATGCATGACTTCACGAGGCACTTTTATATGATCAAAACGAAAAAATCCATAGTCTTGGGTATCTCTTAAAACGCCCTTGTTAAGAAGCTCTCTTATACGATCCCAATCACTAGCATTTACTGCATCGACAAGTTGAAGATTCAATTCTGATTGTTCTTGTTTGGTAAGTGTACCTATTTTTTCACTTTGTGCTGCACTGAGGCTTCCTGAGATCATCAGCAGACTGCTGAGTGCGAGTAATTGTATTTTCATAAGGCCCCATGCTATGGTCATTAATTTGTTTTATGCTTGTACTATTGAGCATATATAATTTTAACAAATTGTAAATATGTAGCGAAAAAACCAAAGCAAAAATTGCTCATTTTTGCAACTATTTTTTTGATAGGCAGTAAAACAATGCTTTTGGTAGCAATAACTATGATGCCTAATGACCCAAAGACCCTTTTGGACATATTACATGCATATAAGCACCATACATAGTACTCACCTTCAATAATTCCAAGCCCACAGTGGTCGCCTATTGCCATTTTTTTAAATTCTGATAGAATAGAAAACGTGCTAGATTAACAAAAAACCAAGCAACCCATTATAATCGATGGACACTATCGTAGCACACAACCAAATGTGCCACCAGTAAAACAACCACAAAGATATGACCAAAAGGACAATATGAAATTACGCATACTGATTTTGACCCTTATAATGGGCGTTTCCTCGATGAATGCCATGGTTCTTTCTGAAGGAAAGTGGAGCCAATACTTAGATGAGCCATTAACCGATTGGAGCAACAATACGTCTATTTATGACAATGCCTATCAAGGAGCTACCTACGACTATTCAGTAAGCTCTAAAGAAGCATTCGAGAACACTCTCAAAACACTTCCCCAAGAGGAACAGTGGGTCATCCAGGACTGGATATACGCCGTCAAACAAGTTGAAAAGAGTCTCCTTAAAAAACCTTTTGAGACGTGGACTTTTGATGATATTTCACAACTCGCTGCATGGCTCTTGCGATCATCACATAAGGATCCTCGAACCATAAGGACAGAGCCGGTACGCTGGACTTTTCGTAAGATATCAAAAGAAGAAACTGAAAAATTCGACACATTACTCTTTAGAAAAGTCGTTAATACCCCATCAGGAAGCAAATACATCGGCAATCCTCAGGAACGCCCGAACGCACTATTACAACCCTTAACAGCCCAAGAAGAAGCATACTTACATGAAACTGTCTACGTTTTTCCTCTAGGTGATGATGTAAAAAAAGAGCTCATTGAAGCTTTCGAATCACTCAAGCAAGAACTAGCGAAAGCCAGGGCTCTTCCTTGGGAACAACGACAACAAAAAGCATTTTCACTCGGATGTCAGTTCCATTTTGACATCATAAGAGTGCATCCTTTCAAAGCGGCTGCAAAAAGATTGGGCCGACTAGGTATGTTTATTATACATTCCCAGAATGGCATAATGCCACTCTGTGTTATCAACGCTGAAGCATATACGCAGTCTTTGTTAGCTAGCTTAAAAGAGGGTACTCATAGGCCCTTTGAAAAATTCTATAAGACTCATGTTGATCGCTACGATAATCTTCTCAAAAGCACTGCCCAGGCAGCGGGCCCTCAGAAGAGAATCTCTGCCGAGGAACACCTACGGCTCATGTTATTGAACTTTGCAGCTCATGAACAAAGCACCGATCAAACAAGCTTAGCCAGCAGTTCAAGCTGCGCTAGCTGCGGAAAACAAGACCCAAAACAACGCTGCAGTATATGCAAAGCTGTTTATTATTGTGGCCAGGAATGCCAAACAAAAGATTGGAAGGCTGGCCACAAAAAGCAATGTGCCAAAATTGCAGAAAAGCAAAAGGTATAAGAGCATGCCTATTAAAAAAATTACGATCATCCTTATGAGCCTTGCATCACCATTGGTGCATGGCATGGTTCTCCAAGAAAAACAGAGCTTATATCAAGATGCTCCGCTAACGCAATGGCCTAAGGCAGTTACTACGATGGCCTATGCAGGAGCACGCTATGATACGGACATTGTTGCAGCTAAAGCAAAAGCATTATCTGAAAAAAAAGAAGAATGGGACGAAGAAACCTGCACAATTATGGGCTGGTCTAAGGCTATTGAAGAGACTCAAAAAGAGCTGCTAACCAAGCCTTTTGAAACATGGACCGATATGGACATTCGGTACCTTTCTGCATGGATCACTTTTTTTCACAAGAATGTTAAACATCCGGGCACTTTCAGATACATAGGCGAACCGACTTATTGGCAAATACGAGAGATGTCCGCCGAAGAATGGAAGCATATTAAAAGTTTGGTGAACCGAAAGATACTGCTCTCGGTAGATGCAAAGCTCCTTGCACGAGTCAAAAGCTCGCATCCGGATGAGCCTCACCTTTATACTCCGCTCACAAAAGAGGAAGAGCTCTTAGTGCAAAGATCAGTTCACCTTTTCCCTCTGAGCGAAGATATCATTGAAACAGAACTCACTACTGCCATGATGAATATACAAGAGCAACTTAGACGTATACGAGAACTTCCCTGGAAACAAAGGCAGCAACAAGCCCTTTCTCTTGGATGTAAGTTTCATTATGATATCGTACGCATCCATCCTTTTATAGAAGGAGCCAAGCGCTTGGGAAGACTTTGCAAATATATCATTCATGCTCAACATGGCATTAGACCACTCAAAATTGCCGATCCAGCAGCCAATACCCGGGTACTCATAGAAAGCCTTCTTCAAAAATCTCATCTACCCTTTGAAACCTATTTTAGAAGATGCTTGGAAGCGGGGGAGGCAAAACTAAAAGCAATTGAACCTGCTGGCAAGGATCAACCTGTAACACCAGGAGGTTTAAAAAATATCTCTCTCGCTCAGACCATTGCATGCGGAAAATGCGGGAAAAAAGGAGAGGGATTTCAGCGATGTGCGGCCTGCAAAGAAGTCTATTATTGCTCTAAAGAATGCCAAAAGGACGACTGGATAACTCGGCACAAAAAGCAGTGCATAACCAAGCCATCGCCCCAAACCAAGAATTAAGGATTTTTTGATGATAACACGAACTACAAGATTACCCATATTAGCTCTGATGGTCCTCCTGGCCATACCTTCTATAGTATGCCTTAGTAAGGAAAAACTATTTGAGGACAGTCCCATCACGAAATGGCCCAATATAACTTATGATGCAGCCTATCAAGGTGCATCACATAACTTTTCACAAGAGCCGGAGAAAATTGCTGCCCTCCTTGCAACCGCGCTTAATATTTCTACAAGGGATCAAGCCAAAGCGGAGGGATTAAATGAAGAAGTAAGAATCATTTTGGACTGGTTCTATGCTCTTTACAAAAGCAGAACAAGCTTGCTTAATAAGCCATTTGAGCGATGGACCATCGATGATATCAAGATGCTCTCTTCCTGGCTTACACGTCTCGATCCTCAGGTACCAGAACCCGGAGCCTTCAGAGTAGATGAAGCTACCTGGCAAATAAGAGAAGAAATATGTACCAAAGAATGGTCCTATATTGTCTTTTTGCTGAAACGAAAAGAAGTTACTGCAACACCCGCATCTCTTGCAGAATATCGCAATAGTCCTGAAGTTCAAAAATTTCCAACGTTGCTAAATCCTCTCACAGACGACGAAAAAGCTCTCCTTAAAAATTCAATTTACCTCTTTACTCCAGTAGAAGCTATCGAAAAAGAACTTCAAGCTGCTTTAGAAGAGGCCCAGAATGCCGTTATTGCCATAAAAAATCTTCCCTGGCAAGAACGTCAGAACAAGGTACTATCCATAAGCTCTAAGTTCCATTATGACATTGTGCGCGTTCACCCTTTTCCAGAGGGCTCAAAAAGATTAGGAAGGCTTTGTTTGTATCTCATCGATGCTCAACATGGCATTCGCCCGGTTCATTTTACCGATGCAATACTGCATAAATCGGCCCTTACGTCATGTCTTCAAAAAAATTCGCATGCCCCCTTTGAAAGCTTCATAAGAGCTTGCTACGGTCTTGAACATAGGCGGGAGGACCTCGAGCCTGTCGCCACATCTGCTAGTTCAAGTACTAAGTGGTGCCATTTCTGTGGAAACCGGGGAGATGATCTCAAAATATGCAGTGGTTGTAAAAAATTCTATTATTGTAATAGAGACTGTCAAGGACAAGATTGGAATGCCGGCCACAAACAAGAGTGTACAAAACAAAAAGCACAATAATACGCTCATGTAAAAGAAGAGACATTCATCTTTTTTTTAAAGGCGCTATACTTAAAAAAAAGATACCTTAAGCTGGGCGTATTTCTATGGGAAAAATCCTCATTTACTATAAATACATAGATATCGAAAAACCTTCGATTGAAGTAGCTGCGCAAAAAAAACTGTGTCGTGAGCTTGGCCTTACCGGTCGCATTTATATTGCACGTGAAGGAATTAATGGAACTGTTGGAGGTTCCTTTGAAGCTACTGAAAGATACAAAGAAGCTATGCGCTCCCATCCTCTTTTCTTTGATGCAGACTTCAAGGAAAGCGATGGTGGCACTGACTATTTTCCACGGCTCCAAGTAACGGCAAAAGACCAGGCGGTAAATTTCGGTGTAGATCCCCAAGAAGTATCTGCACGAGATGCAGGAATCCATCTATCTGCTGAGGAAGCGCATGCCCTTATGACAGCAAATCCCGATGATTTAGTTATACTGGATGCTCGCAATGATTATGAATGGCGTGTGGGAGCATTCACTCATGCGGTTAGGCCTCCTATTTCCAACTTTAGAGATCTGCCTGAGTATCTTGACACGCATCTTGATCAATTCAAGGGGAAGCGAGTACTTATGTATTGCACAAGCGGTATACGCTGCGAACGCGCAACTGCGTATCTTAAGAAAAAGCAGGTAGCTCAAGAAGTCTTTCAGATTAGGGGAGGCATTCAACGCTATACTGAAAAATATCCCGATGGTCACTTTAGAGGCAAAAACTACGTCTTTGATGCCAGAGTCACCGAAAAAATAACGGATGATATCCTTGCGGAGTGTGATCATTGCAAAAAACCGAACGATGATTACACCAACTGTATCAATGCTCAGTGCAATAAGCAGCTGATTTCCTGCCCTGACTGCATTGGTGTATATCAAAATACCTGCAGCGACCGATGCGCCGAGCTCGTGAAAAATGGAGAGGTACAGATACGCTATATTTTCAGAAAACTACCTGCCGAACTTGAAAAGAGCAAGGAATAACGCATGTCTTCACCAGTGCTTCAGCCATCCTATAGATTGCCCTTAGAAACCTCGCTTATTATTCCCTCAGTTTCCCTTGCTGATAAAAACTGGTTCAAAACAGGTGGTTCTGCAGCATATTTTGCCGAGCCACAAACTGCTGAAGAGTTCCAGTTAGCACTCAATACTGCTCGCGCCCATGGGTTACCTGTGTGCCTTATTGGGGAAGGAGCAAATATGCTCATTAGTGACTCTGGTATTGAAGGACTAGTCATCAAGCCTCAGCTTAAAAACATTTCGGGTCTCATGATTGATGAAGAGCATGCACTTGTCACTGCCGGCGCAGGTGTATCTTTTAGCGAACTCATTGCCTGGTGCCTTGATACTCACCTTATTGGACTTGAAGAGTTTAGTGGTATCCCTGGCAGCATTGGCGGGGCTGTATTTATAAATATCCACTACTTCGAGTTTCTTCTTGGTCAATTTATGACCGGAGGCCAGGTCATAGAAAAATCGACCGGTAAGCTTCTCACTGTAGATCAAAGTTGGTTCCAGTTTGGGTACAACACATCCCTACTGCACGAGGGAAATCACTATTTAGTGTCTGCTACCTTTAAACTTAAAAGGGTAGATCGCGAAGCTGCTGCGTATGCCAAAGGCAGAAGCCATGAGATGATACGGCATCGCGCTAAACGTTACCCAACCTCACATACTTGCGGTAGCTTCTTTAGAAACTTTACTGAGAAGGAAGTTGCCCATACGAGCAAAAAACTTATCTTTGTAGCTTACTATCTTGATAAATTAGGTATCAAAGGGGAACTTGCCATAGGTGGCGCACAGGTCTCTCATCAGCACGCTAACATGATAGTTAATCGGGGAAGCGCTACCACCAATGACATTATCACTCTCGCACGGACCATGCAAAAACTCGTCTATGATGAATTTGGTATGATCCCTCAACCAGAATGCCGTTTAATGGGGTTCAACGAATATCCATTGTTAAAATAACATGATTAATTTTATAAAAGGTATCATTATAGGTTTTGCTATGGCTGCCCCGGTCGGCCCCCTTGCACTTCTTTGCATTCGGCAAAGTCTTACAAAAGGCCTCAAAGCTGGTGCTATCACTGCCTATGGCATAGCTCTTGGAGATGGTTTTTATGCTCTTATTGCAGCTCTTGGGCTCAGCGCATTTAGCTCATTTGTGCTTGCCCATCGAGAATATCTTTTTGTCGCAGGTGGTATTATTCTGATTGTACTTGGGATTAAGGGACTTATCGCTCCATTACCTCCTCAAGAAAAAACGATCGAGATTCCCATCAAGGCGCGTGGACTCACTATTCTTCTTCAAACAATGATTATTACGCTTACCAATCCGATGACTATTCTTTCATTTGTTGCCGCATTCAGTGCATTTGAATTTGAAAGATTTTATGACACGAATGAAGCCATCTATGTTGCTCTTGGAATAACTCTTGGATCTTTCTTCTGGTTCTTACTTATAAGCGCGACCTTTGCCTATTTTAGAACCAAAGTAACTCCAGCAATATATAGGATCATTAATCTCATATCAGGCTCACTGCTCATTGTGTATGGAACTCTATTCTTGCTTGATGCAGCCTGGGCAGTACTCTTTAAGACCTACCTCTCATCAAAAATCTTATAAGAAATAACCACTGCCCACAATATAGTTTTTAACCTTATCACCCATCTTTTTCGGCACCGATTTTACGTATACCTTGCGCTGAGCATTTCGTGTCTGATACTCAACCCAACCACCACCATTAACTGCAATCGTAATGATGTCATTTACTATCATTTTTCCTTGTTGGTCAGTAGCATTTAGCAAGTTTTTCCAGAGCTGAGACTTATTAGTACCATTTACCAATCGGGTTCCCTCAGCGTCGTAAACAAAGATTGAAAGATCACCTCGCACATAATCACTTCCCGGCTCACTCAAAAGTCCAAGCGCCACATCAATATCTGATTGATTCACAACCTCGACCGCTCTGCTGACAAGCGTCTGAGTTGAGGCTGTTTTTGAAGAGGGGAAAAACTCTGCACCTATAACAAACTTTCCATCGGGCGTTTCCACAAACTCTACATACGCTACGGCATTAGCATTACGAGTTACAAAGGATACCAATGCTCGCTTTTTCTTTTGAGCAAGTTCAATCATATCCCTCACATAATAACGTCCGCTAGCACCTCTCAGTTTTAAAAGATTTTGGCCAACAAATGAAGGGTTCTCCCCATTAGCAAGACATTTACCCTCAAGATCAAAAACGAAGATGCCTAGTGCCCCTTGTGCAAACTCACCCACCACATTTGAAAATTCTGAAAAGGCCTGTTTTGCTCCATTTGCTTTTAAATAATGTATAGCTCGCTCAACATAGTTTTTTACTGTACCCAGAGTAATATTTGGATGATACCCCGCAGCGATAAGATATTCTGTTTTTGTTTTAGGATCGACTACTTTCTCAACATATGAACGTTTGAATTCATTACGCCAATAATATTCTACCCAACCTTTTCCTTTGGTTTTTGCAACCTCTATCAGTTCTCTGATTAATGGTTTACCACGAGAGTCTTGAAGATCGATAAGATTCTGACCAACTAATGCAGCATTTTGACCATGAGCAACCACCTGTCCATTAAAATCATACGCAAACATATAAATGTCACCCTTCACAAAGGGGCCATTAGGGTTGCTAATCAAAGCAAAAGTAGATTCGCGTCCATTCTGGTCAAAATAAGCTACCGAAGTCTTTACTAATTGCTTGGTGGTAAATTCATCATTTTCTGGGAAGAATCCTGAACCGAGGACATATTTTTGACCATCTTTCAAAACTGTTTTGACATAAGCTGTTTGATATCCATTGTTCCAGAGAAAACTAATTCGACCGCCCTCTCGTCCTATATGCATCATGTCATTAATAAGCGGCTGCCCTCCGACACCTTTTTTGTCTTTGATATTCTGCCAAATAAGATCATAATCATCACCATAGGCAAGACAGGTCCCTGATTCTTTGAATACAAAGACAAAGAGCTCCCCTTTTCGCCAGACCGTATTGTGCACAAAATCATTGCAGGCAACTGAAACGGGCTCCTTCATAAAGTGCTTGACCCCGTTAAGCACTAACTGTTTAGATTCTTGTGTTTTACGGTTAATATCAACATCTGATTCTTCATCAATTTTAAGATCATCACTTTCCTCAGACATAGAAGGAATCTTTGAATCTCCCTGAACAGGAAAAAAACCGATGAGTAACAACACAATACTCATGTAGCGAATGCACTTCATGCCAAACTCCCTCTTGCTTTCATACTTGTAAGTTGCTCTTAGTGTAGTCAAGCAGCTCAGAAAATCGCAAGAGTTTTGCCCAAAAGTTATCAATATCCTTAAGTGCTGATACGTAACTTTTAGTGCAGCAAAAAAGGTCCTGATGAGGGACCTTTTTTATTAATGGCTTGTGAAAATCTATGTAACGACGTGCAAATCAGGCATTACGCTCTTTTTTTTGTAGAGCCTCCAATAAGACATCATGCGCTTTTTTTACCCAGCTAATTACATTTTGAGCAAACTTCCTCTGTGGATGATTATGTGAAAATATCTCTGGATCCCATTGAGATAAAAGATCCTTATAGGCCCTTTCTACATCATCTTTCGTATAATTTTTATCAAGGCCTAAAATGTATCTGAAGACATCTTCCCCTGTAGTTGCATACATCTCCCCATAGAGCAAACGCGCGGGCACAAGTGGATCATTCAATTGCCCAATGGTGAGATTTGAAAGCTTGTCCAGCGTCTCCCCTTTTAAGTTGTTGAGTAAATCGTAATAAGTTATACGACCAAAAGCAGCCAGTGGATCGTGCGTTTCAACTATCTTTACAAAGTTCTCCTGTAATTCACGGGGAGGGAGATTTGAGTATTCAAATTTTAATGAAGGAGGTATCCCGTCCCCAGCAGTAACTATTATCACTAACGTTTCTAAATGCTTCTTCTTTAATCCCTTCGGCTCGCTCTGTATTTTTTGCCATTCCCTGTAGAGCTCTTCATTCAGTAAATGTGCCTCCTTAACACTATAGCCTTTAATCCCACCATAGCCAGAAATGGTAAATACTGTTGGCAACTTCAATAATTCTCCAGTCCCTATAAATCGCATTTCCATAGGACCAACAATTGAAGTTACTGCTTGATTCGAAGGTGTCAGATATGTAACCTTCAGAGGTACACTAACATATTCTTTTAGTATACGAACATTATTGACAACAAATATGTTAAACTCCGTCGGTCGTTCTATCGCACTCGGTGAAACAAAACCACCAATACTCATCATGCTACATAAAGCAAAAATTCGGTAAAAATTCATTGTGCCTCCCAGGCTCTATATTTATACTATTTGTATTTAATTATAATAAAAAATTATTATTTATGTCAAGGATGTGGGCTTTATTGCCTCCGCTTCCTCAGAAAGTGACGTTCAGACGTGAGAAGAAATGAGGCATCAGCCACGGTCCATCTGCAGACAGGTATCAGTTAGAATCGTAAGAGCGATATACCAACAGAGTATCATATTCTCCTTAAATGCACTAAAGGTATACCAAAAAGATACCCCCTTGAGAATGGCCAGAAGCTGTGCTTTCGTAAGAGGTCGCAGAGATTTGTGGTCCTGACCCACACTGGCATTCCGGTAGTGGACTTTCGTCTTGGCTCCCTGATGCCATAACATATTCCTTACCGCCTTAAGATGTCCCGATCCAGCGATAATGGCCACATGTTTCCCCTTGTACTGGAAGATTCGTTGGCAGAAGTAGGCGCTATACAAGCGTCCAAACATCTCTACACTATGTTCTGCAAGCTCATTATGCAATTTACTGCAGCTTTTCAGGCATCCGACAGCAAATTCAGAGAGATTTGTATCAGGCGAGATCGAATTTTCGTCTAAAAGTTGCTTAAACCTTTCGTAAGCACTTGAGGCGAACATAAGTTCTGCATCAAACATTCCCAAAGAATCGTCCACCTCGGCCTCACGGAATTCGCTTAGTGCTGACTTACAAGCCTTGTATGCATCGATCATATGGGTAAAAGTAAGTTCACTTAAGGGCGGAGCCTCCTCATAGTAGCATACCGAGCGCCAGCCATCCTCCAAATAATTAATAGGCATCTCATCACCAAGAATATGCCGAGCAGAGATGCCCACCTTACGAATCTCCGTATCTTCAAAGATCACATCTAGGTTCCTTTTTGCAACTTCTACGTCCACATTATCCATCATATCTTTGTGTATTGTGGCAGACCTACTATAGTATGAAGCTTTTTCCCACAATACATGCAATGGCTCACTGCGAAGCGAAGCTGTCTCTTCAAGAGCATCAACAAAGTCATCGACCTGTTGCTCTACAACAGGAAAGATCCCTGTCTTGCGATAATCCCCCCCAAACAACGGGGTATGTATGTGGTGATCTCCAAAAAGATATACGTGCTTATCATCAAGAACAAGGTGATCCCCCTCAACCGTTGTTGCCTCTAATAGTGGCCAACAGAAAAGACCCATACAAAATGATACAACATATCTCCTGAACTGACATTTTGTATAACGAGGTAGGAATATTTTGTTCCTAGGAATAGATTGGTTCATGACATCCTCCATGAATCGATAGAGACACTACTTACAGTCTAGACCTCCAGCGCCCATTGTCAAGCAGGGCTGATTGCTTTGTAGAGTATGAAGTTTTCTAGGCATATTTGTATCGCCCAGGCAGCCTACATAAGATACTCGAAACTTCTTGACTAATAAGCCCGTTAGAACAACGGTATACAATTTCAGCGTGGGGACCATAGCTTTTTAAGCCTTCGCTCGGTATACTTAAAGTAAAAGACCCCTTGATGGAGACTCACATGATAATAAGTATTAGCCGTCACAATTTCGATGCTGAAGTAAAAAATTCAAAAAAACCTGTGGTCATCGATGTCTTTGCAACCTGGTGCGGCCCTTGCCAACATATGGAGCCTTCCTATGAAGAATTGGCACAGGAGCTCGGCTCAAAATATACCTTTGGCAAACTTAATATCGATGAGGCTCGTGATATCGCAGTAGAATTTGGCATAATGTCAGTACCTACCTTTCTCTTTTTGAAGAATGGAGAATTAGTAGGCCAAGAAGTTGGCTATATGTCAAAGGAACAGCTCAAAGAGAAAATAACAAGCCACCTTGACTAACTCTTTCACACCATCCCCCTATCTGTCTTACACCTACTCCCGCCTCCGCAAAAGTAAGGCCCTGTGACCCAAAAGCAACCAGGGGCTTTCCTTTATGCGACTCTGAGCGGGGAAAACACAATACTTCTACTCCCATTATTTTCCAATAGGAAAATAAAAATAAAAACCATTGACTCCCCTTGTCGATTTTGGATAGAATAAAAGTATGAACATATATAAACCTCTTCAAAGAAAGGATTTCTCATGAAGAAATTTTTATTGATAGCCTTAGTTGCTATCACAGCTGGTGCGCAATTGTTAGCTTGCCCATGCAATGCAAGAAATGCGAACAAGACAACGACTCAAAATAGATAAGAGTTTAGGGGTGTAAGAAATTGCACCCCTAACTTTTCTTGTCCTGAATGTCATATCCAAGCTCCTGCAGCCGTGCTCTTAGCTGGTCTGCAGCTGTCCAATCTTTTCGATCGCGTGCTTCCTGACGCGCTTGAAGCAATTCCTCAATTTCTTGAGTAATTACCACCGTTTCTTTTTTCTCTGGCTCTAGGGCAAGTCCTAGGACATACATAAGAAGGCCCTTCAATAGGGCTAATTCATTTGGTCCCATATCTTTAATCGACTCAAAAATACGTCCCATTGCTTTTGCCACATTAAGATCATCGCACAGTGCAGTGAAAATATCATTTATAAGGGGATAACTTGTTGCGCGTATCTCATCTTCAGAGGCAGGATCGATGTTTTCAAGGGCAAGGCAGAGCTTTTGATAGCTTTTACGAGCTGACTCGATATCTTCAGGACTGAAATCAAGGGGATTGCGGTAATGGTGAATAAGGTAATAATAGCGCAATACCATAGGACTAAAGGTTGTGTACGCATCTCTCAATGTAAGAAAATTACCTAAGGACTTAGACATCTTTTCTTCGTTAACTCGCACAAATGCATTATGCACCCAGAAACGGGCAAATGGCTTGTTGTGAAGACCTTCAGATTGTGCAATTTCATTTTCATGATGCGGGAAAATGAGATCCATGCCGCCACCGTGGATATCTATAGTTTCGCCCAAATATTCGCTCGACATCGCAGAGCATTCAATATGCCATCCAGGTCTTCCAAATCCCCAAGGACTTTCCCACCCAGGGCCTTCATCGCAAGATTTCCAGAGCGCAAAATCAAGAGGATCTTCTTTGTCGGCTCGAACGGCAACTCGAGCTCCCGCTTTTAGCTCATCTTTTGTCCGCTGAGAAAGCTTTCCATAGCCTTCAAACGCGGAAATCCGAAAGTACACATCTCCGACTTCGGTCGCATAGGCCTTTCCTTTAGCAATAAGACCTTCAATGAATGAAATGATCGGCACAATATGCGTTGTTACCCGAGGCTCAAAGTCAGGAGCTTTGCAGGCAAGCTTTTCCATATCTTCATGAAAGCTGGAAATATACTTATTCGCTAAAATTAGGTAGGCACTAGGATCATTAAGCTCTTTGTCAGCACGATTAAGCAGCTTATCATCTATATCAGTAAAGTTTCTACAATAGGTAACTTTATACCCAAGAAAGGTCAGTAGGCGGTAAAGAAGGTCAAAAGTAACGTAACACCTGCCATGTCCAAGGTGAGCATAATCATAGGGAGTGATCCCGCACACATACATCGTTATTTGGTCAGAATTCCCAAGAGGCTGTTGCCTTCTTCCAAGGGTATTGTAGAGTGTTATTGAAAAAATAGGTTGTTTTAGCATCGTTTTTCCTATTGAACCTAGCAAAAATTCCTAAAAATAGTAGTATAGAAATACTAATCGCCAAACGTCAACAGTTTTGACCTCGGAAAATAAGAATGAGTAAAGTCTCCTATAAGATCGTCGTCATTGCCTGTATTTCCTTTTTTGGTTTTCGCTCCTTGTATACTCAACCATCGCAGACGAGTATATCAGGAGATGTGCAGCAGGACCAGCAAAAACGTATTCGATCGATCATTATTTCCGGTAACAATTTTGTCCCCGAAGAAGCACTCCGTGCCCGCATATCTTTTCGTGAAGGCGAACTCTTTATTCCATCAAAAACGGGTGACATCATTCGGAACCTTCACGACTTAAAATTCTTTAATCAGGTAACCATTGAGACCGAAGAGGTTTCTCCCACTGAACTTAATCTCTATGTCACTGTTCAAGAAAAGAAGAAGGTTGAGAGTGTCCTCTTTGAAGGTAACGTTGCCGTAACCTCAGAAGAGATTGAAAAAGAGCTTAAACTTTCTGAAGTAGCTGCTATGGATGAGGAAGAGCTCAGTCTCTTTGCCAATAAGATAAAAGCACTCTATATAGAAAAGAATTACCATAAAACCGCCGTCTCCACAGAACTTCGTCCCACAGAGCGTGGCACCTATATCGCACTATTTAAGATCTGTGACGGTCCCCGTGCTCAAGTAAAGCGTGTATTTTTTGAAGGGAACCAGTGCGTCCCCTCTCATATTTTACGCAAAATGATATTCACACGAGAAGCATGGCTCTTTGGCTTTATGAATAAAGCGGGTACTTATAAACCTGACATGCTCGACGTCGATAAATTCATTATCGAAAACTACTATCAGAGTAACGGCTTCTTGGCAGCGCGAGTAGTCGATATTCAAGTCATTATCGATGAAGCCACCCAGGACGTTACGGTAACCTACTTTGTGGAAGAAGGACCGATTTTCTCAGTTACCAAAGTGTCGGCACCCGGCAACGATATTCTTACCGAGGCACAACTCCTTGCAGTCCTTCCTGTTTCAGCGGGACAGATCTACTCCAAAGAATTCATACGTGAATCGATGGAACGTCTTCGCACTATCTGGGGTCGTTTTGGATACATTTACGCAGATATCGAGCCGGTTATTATTCCTAATTTTGAAAACAATACCGTTGAGATGACCTTCAACTCAGATTTGGGCAGAACCTACACACTGAACCGCATTAACATTATTGGAAACAAAAAAGCCTGCGACTATGTTATTCGGCGTAATTTAACGATCATTGAAGGACAACTAGTAAGCCTTCCCGCCATGGAGGCTTCAAAAGATCGCATAGAAAAGCTTGGCTATTTTGATCCTCAAGGAGGCGTCGAATGGAAAATCAAAAAAATATCACAAGATTGTGTTGATCTTGATTTGGTCCTTAAAGAAATAAATACGGGGAACCTCAGTGGTCAGTTAAGTTACGGAGGCGCAGATCCTCAGTCTCCTTCAACATCTATCCGTGTTGGCTTCACTGCAAGTGATCGTAACCTGTTTGGCACCGGAGTCCGCGCTAATATATCAGGAACATTTTCAAAGCAGGACCGCTTGATTACCCTCAGCTTGTTCGAGCCCTGGCTCTTTAATCGACCACTTGGTGGTGGGATTGAGTTTTACCACAGGAGCTCTTTTTACGAAGACTTCACAAATATCTCTTCAACGCCTAAGGAGAACCTTACCGGCGGAAACCTTAGTCTTCTCTTTTTCATACCCGGCTATCCTGATGTATCTACATCCGTTGCGGGCGGGGTTGAACGTATTAGATTCCAACAGGGACTCAAGGCAGAAGTGCAAGGGCGACTACCTGCTCAAAATGAACTTATGCAGACGTTCATCGACCGACGATTTGCTTCAGGAACCTCAGGCTTTATCAATGTGGTACTTGGCCAAGATGTCCGCAATCATCCGGTATTTCCTAATAAGGGGTACAACTGGAGCCTTGTCTCCCGAGTAGGTGTTCCTACTTCAGATAGCACCTTTGGCTATGCAAAAACAGATTTCGATGCTACGTGGTTAACACCACTCATTGGTGAATATGATTTAGTATTCCTTCTTCATGGGCATGCCGGGATCGTAGAGCCCCTACGTGACAAAATTATACCCTATCGTGATCTTTACAACGTAGGTGGACCTGGATCGGTTCGTGGCTTTGAATTTGGTCAAATTGGACCGCAAGTATACTCAAGTTCAGTAGGTGCTAAAAAAGCCTTCTGGGTAAATGCTGAGCTTATTTTCTCAGTAACTCAGGATCAATCCATTCGTGGGTTAGTCTTTTATGATGGCGGTGCTGGCTGGGACACTCCTTTGAATGCATTCCAAAGAGACCTTCTTGCTTTACCAGCAAATAGAGGGGCCCTCACCAATAATGCGTTTAGATATCGTCATAGTATTGGCTTTGGGATACGCCTACTTAACCCTGCTCCTATTCGCGTTGATTGGGCATTTAAGCTCGATCGTAATAGGCGTCGTGGAGAAAGCTTCTTTGAAGTGCACTTCTCTATGAATCAGGAATTCTAAGTTGACGCTGTATACTCCGGGTGAAAAAGTACTTGATGTTGGGCCAGCTGATAGATAAGGCTACGAATCTTCATCGAGCACTGATTAATTCTGAAGGTTCAAAAAAATATTTAATTATCAGTGCTTAAAGAGTTGTATGGTAGAAGGGTGAGTGCTATTTACTTGCGCAGAAAGCATACAAACAGCGAAGAGCTGTCCATTTGGTGAGAAGGATATTTGGTAACCCAACTCCCATTTTTGCACAATGTTCCCTGAAGTAACATCCCATAGTATTGCTGCACGCGTTCTTATCCAATCCTCATTTACGGTTGCTGCAACAAAGTCAGATTGCGGTGAAAAGATGAGCGAATAGCGTTCATGAAGAGAGAGCCCTCTATTTCTGCATTCTGAAAGATCTAACATTTTAGCAGACCAATCATGTGTATTTATAAGACATACTAGTGCTTTAGCACAACCAATAGCAAGATAGGTACCGTTAGGAGAAAAGGTGAGTTCGTTTGTACCTGCATCGCGAGCGTAATCAATGATATCGGTAGCGATTGTCTTAGTTTGATTTCCTGTTGTACCATCCCATAGGTTAACACAAACTTCATTTCTATAATCGTACGCTATCTCGGGATCCCAATCTGGATACTTTTCTAACGGGTAAAAAGTGCAATTGTGTGTGGAGGCGATATATTTTTGATCGGAGGAGACGGCTATAGCCTCATATTCTGGTACATCACTTGTTAGCTTCTCATGGGATGAATCCTCCACGCATTCTGTTACATTACCTAGGGGGATAGTGATACTGCGTACGAGCTGCCCAGATTTTGGATCCCAAAAATTAATGGTACCGTTTTCACTTGATGCGGACACAAGTTGTCCATTAGTCGTATACCGTAAACTGTTACTCGTGCAGTAACAATCACTGTCTTCATACAGATACTCTGCAGACCTCTTTGTTGCATGGCCGCGCAGTTCATGGAGTAATTTTCCCGATGGCCATTCCCATAGGTAAATGCTCGTATCGTTTGCTCCAGAGGAAGCTCCTGCTAGTTGATTTTCGTCAGGAGAGAATGCAAATATTTTAACTGGATGAGGTATAGCCCAAGTGCGTTGTAGGATCTGTTTTTCTACGTCCCAAACTTCTATAGAGCCATTTTGATAGCCAACGAGAAGAAAGCGAGAATCCGGTGAAAAGATAACCGCAGTTTGGAGGGCGGATTGTTTACTCGATAGTGTTGAAAAAGCCTTCCAAGGAGCTTGAGTTTCTTGGACTTGTTCCGGCTCACTGACTCGCGGTAAGTTCGTTACATCTGAGCTGTGTGGCGCTTTATTGTATAAATATCTACTACCTAGTATGAATATACTTATCGCGCATAACCCAGTTATAATGAATCGGTTACCTACTACCATACTATCTCAAAGATTTGAATGTTCTTACCCGTCTTGAGTTTTGAATGTTCTTACCCGTCTTGAGTTTTGAATGTTCTTACCCGTCTTGAGTTAAGTATAGCATAGATTGATAATTCTTAACTTGAATCTCCATGTAATCACAGGTAAGAATCAAACTAGTCAAAGCACTCATTCTTTCTTATACTAGAGCCAACTGTTGGCAATGGTATTGTATAAGCGGGAATAAAAGATATGAAAGTAGAACAACGTCTGTCTTTGCTTACTCTCGGGATTATTGCCTTACAGATTTTCTTAGTATTTTTTTATATCCATCACCAGAGCACCCTTATTAAGCTTTCTTACCAGCGTCAAAAGCATGAGCATACTAAGTTTGACCGATTAGCAAAAAAAAGAGACCTTACCCATGGACTCCATGCCAGCCAAAATCTCTCGCAAATAAAAGACTTTGCTCTCAAATCAGACATGCAGAAAATTACCTTGGACCAGATAAAAACAGTACCCACCCATGAACACGCTGCAACCTAATATACGACTTACCCTTGTTTTTTTCTTCTATGTAGCATGCTACGCGTTTCTTGTGGTAAATTTATATCGTGTACAAATTCAGCGTTCGGAGTTTTTCACCGGTCGTGCTCAAAAACAATATAAGATGACCATCACCGTAACTCCTCCTCGTGCGGAGATTTTCGATCGCACAGGTCAGCCCCTTGCGCTTAACACTGAAGCTATATCAGCTTTTATCATTCCTTCAAAACTTGAGCATCGTGATAACCTTTTAAATTTTCTCTCGCGCCATTTTAAAGAGTCTGCAGACCGATTACGTCGTACTAAGAGAAGCCACTTTATGTACATTAAAAGACGTCTAAGCCCTGAAGAAGTTGCTCTCATTGAACTAAGCGATATACCTGATATAAAGCTTTTACGTGAGCCAAGTCGTTATTATCCGATAGCGGGAGTTGGGCCCATTGTAGGGGTCACCAATATAGATAACCAAGGGGTCTCTGGCCTTGAGATGATGTACAATAATCTCCTTGCAGGAAGCCCATCAACATATCTTCTTGAAAAAGATTGCGCAAAGCGGTTTTATATTACTCGAGAAACGCTGGTCGAAGGCGCCAAAGGAAAAGCGATTACCCTTACAATCGATCGGATTTTACAATTTCTCGTCTACGAAGAGCTCAAAGACTATGTCCAGCATGTAGGTTCTAAAAACGGATCTGTCCTTATCTGTGATCCAGAGACGGGAGATATTCTTGTTATGGCTAACTATCCAGACTTTGATCCAAATAACACCGAGAACATCATCCAAGAGCATACAAAAAACAGAATTATTACTGATGCATACGAATATGGATCAGTAATCAAAGGATTTCTTGCACTTGCAGCTTTGGAAGAAGGGGTCATAAGTCCCGATACACCCATCGATTGCGAAGGAAGACTTTCCTCCCGCGTTAACGGAAGTCCTATTACGACAACGAAAGCCAATGGGGTCATCCCTTTTGAAGATGTCATTAAGTTTTCAAATAACATAGGTGTTGCTAAAGTTGGCCACCGTGTTGGCACTAAACTCTATGATCACTATAAGCGTCTTGGCTTCTCAAAGAAGCTTGGCATCTTCCCCGGAGAATCGCCAGGTGTTATCTCTCCACCCCATAGATGGTCCAATGCTTCCTTAAACTCACTCTCATTTGGCTATGAGATACGATGCAATCTCGCACAAATAGCACAAGCATTATCCATTGTTGCAAATGATGGCTATAAAGTAAAATTGCATCTTCTATATGATGACAAAGAAGAACCGGAAGGTCCGCTCTATAGTCTTGAAGCGATTCAAAAGATGAAGCGTATTCTTCGAAAAACCGTTTCTGAAGGTTCGCTTGCCCGAGCAAGTATAAATAATTACAACATTATGGGGAAAACGGGAACTGCGCGTCTCATCACCAATGGACGATATGATCACACTCGTCACCTTTTTACCTTCATGGGCATTATCGAGAAAGATTCCTATAAGCGGGTCATTGTAGTATCTATCAAAGAGACTACCAAGAGAGGAATGCTTGCCTCACAGATCGTAGTGCCTCTATTTGAGAAAATTGCCCATAAAATGCTCATCCACGATAAGATCATCCAAAATTGACGAACTCTTGGCATGGATCACTTCTTTATGATACTCCTATATAAGAAGGATCAAAAGGAGATACTATGAACGTACTTATTCCTAAGGATGTTCCCCTGTCAGCTCATAGTGAATATGTGAAAAACTATACCCTGCTTACTAAAGGGACAGGCAAGCTCTTTCTTTTTTCTGCTGATCATAAAATTGAGCACTTAGATAAGGACTTCAGAGGATCACCCATCTCACAAGAAATACATACTCCTGAGCATCTGTTTAAGATAGCAAGCACAGCAAACATAGGCGGTATGGCTACACAGCTCGGCCTCATTGCACGCTATGGCTCTGCTTACTCAAAGATCCCTTACATTATTAAGCTCAACTCAAAAACCCCCCTTATACCCATCGATGAGAAAGATCCTTTGAGTAGAATCTTATGGACGGTCAAAGATGTTATAGACTTTCAGAAAAGCTCTGGACTAACTGTCACCGGTATAGGAGTAACGGTCTATCTAGGAAGTACCTATGAAGATCTCATGCTTGAACAGGCTGCGCAAGCAGTATTTCAAGCACATCAACAGGGGCTTCTTGCTATCATTTGGATGTACCCTCGGGGTAAAGCAATTCTTCATCCAATTGATCCTGAGCTCCTTGCAGGGGCAGTTGGCGTAGCTGCATGTCTTGGTGCAGATTTTGTAAAAATTCATGCACCTGAGGCCACCAAAGATGCCACACGAGCTCAACTTCTTAGGACTATCGTCGAAGCGGCCGGAAATACAAAAGTTGTTACCGCAGGGGGTTCTTTTAAAGATCAAGCCCAGCTAATTGCAACTCTAAAGGAAGATATGACCATCGGAGGCACTGCAGGGGCAGCACTAGGAAGGTCGATTTTCCAGCACACCCTGAAAGATGCCCTGGAAGTGTGCAATTCAGTTGCGCGGTGTATATACACCTAAGAGCCAAATCTCACTGCCTAAGAAATATCATCACAATCAAGAAATACACCTAGTCGCATGTGCCCTACTGTGCAACCAAGTCAATAGATTGTGGGCTGCGCTCTCCATTGAGACGGCACATAAAACCCTGCGGTTCCCATAATCACCCACAGCACGCATGATGCTACTGACTATGGATTGCATTCCCTGTTTTTTATGAAAAAGTAGGAATGCAATCCAATATGTTAGAAATCAGGCCAACTCGACGAATTAAGAAAATTAGCGCAGCAAAGATCCCGCAGCCTTTGACAGCCACGGGATCCTCATTTTTTTATGCGTAGGTATTAGTACATGCCTTGCATGCCACCCATACCGCCGCCCATTCCACCACCATGTGAATGGCTATCTTCTTTCTTATCTTCTTGAATCTCAGTAATGAGCGCTTCAGTCGTTAAGAGCATACCAGCAATAGAAGCTGCATTTTGGAGCGCAGAACGCACTACCTTGGCAGGATCAACGATGCCTTCGGCAATCATATCACCATATTCGCCAGTTTTTGCATTAAATCCAATATTGCCAGTTGCTTGACGAACTTTATCGACAACTACTGAGCCTTCAAAGCCAGCATTAGAAGAGATAATACGTAGCGGTTCTTCAAGAGCACGCGCTACAATCTTCACCCCAAGCTGCTCATCACCTTCAAGTTTAAGTTTTTCAACAACCGCTTGTGCACGAAGTAATGATACTCCTCCACCAGGAACAATACCTTCTTCAACTGCCGCACGCGTTGCATGCAGAGCATCTTCAATACGGTCCTTCTTCTCTTTCATTTCTGTTTCAGTAGCAGCGCCTACTTTAATAAGGGCTACTCCACCTGAAAGTTTTGCAAGACGTTCTTGAAGCTTCTCTATATCATACTCTGATGATGCATTTTCAACTTGAGCTTTGATTTGCATAATACGACCTTTAATAGCCGCATCATCTCCTGCACCTTCAATAATAGTGAAGGTATCCTTAGTGACTAAGACTTTCTTAGCCTGTCCAAGATCTTTTAAGGTACAACTTTCAAGCTTCAGACCAACCTCTTCTGAGATGAGTTGACCACCTGTTAAGGTTGCAATATCTTCAAGAATTGCTTTACGACGATCGCCAAAGCCTGGTGCTTTCACTGCAACAATGTTCAATGTTCCACGAAGCTTATTAACTACTAAGGTAGCAAGAGCTTCACCTTCAACGTCTTCAGCAATAATTAAGAGAGGACGACCAGCTTTAGCAACCTGTTCAAGAATCGGAAGCAGGCTCTTCATGCTCGAGATTTTCTTATCAAACATAAGAACATACGAATCATGTAACACTGCCTCAAGCTTTTCCTGATCGGTCACAAAATACGGAGAAATATATCCGCGATCACATTGCATACCGTCAACAAAAGAGATTTCACTCTCCATGCTTTTAGCTTCTTCAACGGTAATAACACCATCGCGTCCTACACGATCCATCGCATCAGCAATCTGCTTACCGATAGTTGAATCAGAGTTAGCAGAAATGGTAGCTACTTGCTCAATCTCTTTTTTGTCGCTTACTTTACGAGAAAGTTTTCTAATCTCTTCAACCACAACGGCAACTGCCTTATCAATCCCACGTTTAATCTCCATAGGATTAGCACCAGCAGTTACAAACTTATTTCCTTCTCTAAAGATTGCTTGAGTAAGCACCGTAGCTGAGGTCGTACCATCACCGGCAATATCAGCAGTTTTACTTGCTGCTTCACGAACCATTTGAGCTCCCATATTTTCAATAGGATCCGCTAGTTCGATCTCTCTTGCAACACTTACACCATCCTTGGTAATACCAGGTGCACCAAATTTCTTTTCATATGCAACATTGCGACCACGGGGCCCGAGGGTTATCTTTACTGCGTCAGCAAGCGTATCTACGCCTTTTGCAAGTCTTTGGCGCGCATCAGCTCCAAAGAGAATTCTTTTTCCTGCCATGAGTCACCTCTTAATTATTCAACGATTCCTAAAATTTCATCTTCTTTAATAATGATATGATCTTTATTTGCCTCAGTACCTGCGTACTTAGGAAGGAACACAACATCGCCAACTTTGACGCTCATTTTCTGCACGGTGCCATCACTCAGCACCTTACCGGTTCCTACAGCAATAACCTTACCAGTTTGGGCTTTTTCTTTGGCTACATCAGGGATATAGAGACCCCCTTCTGACTTTTCTTCATGTTCTAGACGCTTAACCAAGACGCGATCAAGCAATGGACGAATTTTTTCTACCATACTATTACTCCTCTGGGTAATCATGGATATTCATTTAATACTTACATCAGTATAGTATAGCACAATAGAATAGACCTGCAAATATTTTATAGAAGTACACTCAGATTTCCTGCTGCTCAAAACTCATTCCTCATCCATTTGAGAAACGACCTACATTCACCATTGCAATTCTTAATAAGCGCGCAAACTTCATAATATTTTTGTTTTTATAGAAAATCGCAGCAAGAATGCGAAAAAATACCTAGATTTGACGACTAGTAATAGCCACGATAGACTTAAACCAATACAAGCTTACATAACTAATGGCATCAGGAAAAAATCATGAAAATACAAAACCTGACGATAATTGCTTGCTTCACAAGCTTAGTAACCGGCTGTTTTGGCATGAATACTGCACTCATAAAAGAAAGCGGCCCTGCTGCAGCATCATCCACCAGCACCGACATCTTAGAAAGGGCTCAGCTGGCGATTCCCCGAAATGATCCACAAAATGCGTTTGTACAAGACCAAGAGATAACCCATCAGGCCATCTTAATAGTCAATGCACAAAACTTACTATTGAAGGCGGCTTTAGCAGGCAGTATGGCACAAATGCAAGAATGTATCGCAATGGGTGCTTTGATTAATCGTAGAGATCGGTCAGAAAATACTGTCCTCCTGAGTGTTCTCAAAGATACAAGAAGCTCCATCGACGTAGTAAAGTTTCTACTCGCACATGGGGCCGACCTTGATATACGGAATAATACAGGAGACACCCCACTTATGCTTGCGGTAACTCATGAGAATGAAGAGGTAGCGGGCCTTTGTCTTGCAAAGACCTCCCGTGACATGGTTGCTACTAAAAACAATGCTGGTGAAACTGCTTTCCTGTTGGCTATTAAAGCGAGAAAGAGCAAAAAACTCCTCAGCGACCTTATAACTCGTGGTGCTCAGGTTAATGACAGAGATGCAACAGGTAATACCGCCCTTGCCTCTATAATCCAAGCAAGCAAAACAAGACAAAATCAATCAATAAATGAGATAGAACTTCTTCTTAATGAGGGTGCTGATGTAGGAATTGCGAATCAGGAAGGCATTACTCCACTTATGTATGCGATAGACAAGGCATACGGCAGTGAAGCGATTGCTCGCTTATGCATTTCAAAAGCGCGGCGTGAGGCGGTTATCAAAAAGGATAAAAGGGGGCGTACTGCATTGAAAATAGCGATCGAAAGTCCCTGGGCCTCAAGCATTATTCCATTACTCTTACAAAAAGAGGCAATCACCCGCGATGGTACTGAGGAAGAGCTTATCGACTTTGCGTTCGCTACCTGTCCAGACATCGTACCTCTATTAGCCGAAAAGATACGCAGTTATAACGTACATACTGGAGTCGACAAAGCCTTACGCTGTGGTTCAGCCCCTGCGGCTGAATATTTTTTTAAACGTGGAGCAATCCATGGCGGGGAAATACTGTATTATCATCAAGCTCTTACTTCTGGCAATAATGCCATGATCGCGCTTCTTACCCAGCGCGGCATAGCGGCGAAAGTAATCGAAGGTCAACGCGCAGCACAAATAGAATTTATGCAAGCAGCAGCTGAAAGAAATCCTGCGAGAATGAATGATGCACTTGGACGAGGAGCTCAGATTAATTGGAAAGATACTGATGGTAATACTGCGCTCATGTATGCATTCAGAAATAAAGCAGCTGCAGCATCTCCTTCTGAAGATGATGATTCAATGGACTCTTCATTATCAGGCATTACCTTTTTACTTGACTCAGGTGCTGATATAGGCATACGGAATAATGCAGGCGACACCCCATTCATATGCGCTCTTCGTTCTGGTGATGTAGAGGGTAGTATGCTATGCGTTAAAAAGGCATCCTCTGAGATCGTTTCCTTTAAAGATGGCAATGGAGAAACGGCCCTTATGACGGCAGCTAAGTTACCAGAAAGCAAAGGTGTTGCCAAAATTCTCATATCAAAAGGAGCCTTTATTGATGAACAGGATAATAGGGGAAATAGTGCGCTCATGCATGCTGTAAAAACCAGAAAAACTGCTGGTTCCACGACGTTAGAGGATATTGATTTATTACTCGAGCAAGGGGCTTCTGTTCATATACAGAATAATGATCGAGAAACGCCCCTTTTCTGCGCTGTAAGCAATACGAATGGTTGCAAAAAGGTAGCCCTTAAATTGCTTTCCAAAGCATCTCCACATCTTATTGATATACAAAGTAAAAATGGAACTACCGCATTGATGATTGCTGCAGGAAATTCAGAAGATTGGGCACCAGTGGCCGTTGCGCGACTGCTTGACCTTGGAGCTAATCCTCTTACCCGCAATGTTCAAGGCCAAAATGCACTCGATATTGCATTGGAGAAATCTCCAAGCACCGTTCCATTACTTTTGGCAAAAGCGCCTGGATATGACCTTGATAGAGGGCTTAAAATGGCCTTATCCTCGTCAAACGCTGCTGCAGTGAAAGTTCTATTAAAAGCTGGAGCAAAGAATGACGGATTACAAGAAGCATATTTGCATGCTGCTGCAGCTTGCGATTATAAAATGCTTGACGTTCTCTTTGAGCATGGGATTCCTGTCGATAGTATAGATGCACAAGGGCGTACGGCACTGGTCATTGTTGGTGAAACTGCAACATCAAGTGGGTGGGAAGAAACAGGCAAGTCCGCGGCCATAAGAACGCTCTTGAGGCATAAAGCTAATCCGTGCAACCGTAACGGCAATGGACAAACTCCTTTAATGCTCGTAGCCAAACTTGGTATGCATGCTGAACTTGTCGGCCAACCTCAAGAGGCATTAAATCTCAGGGATAACGCAGGAAAAACTGCACTTATGTACGCAATAGAAGGATGGTGCCCTGAGAAATGGTGGGCTTCTACCACAGAAACTATTGCCAACTTACTTAAACAAGGCGCTGATGCTGGGGCACAGGACAATAATGGAGATACTGTGCTTATGCATGCCTGTAAAAATCCTCAGAGCCTTCCTCTTTTAAAGATCTTGCTTCCCTATAGACAGATTCAAGAGACAGTTAATATGCAAAACAATGCGGGACAAACCGCCTTAATGCTGTTGGCAGAAAAAGGTGCTTCTGCAGACACTCATGAACTTTTAGAAGTTCCTCAAATAGCACTTAACCAGAAGGATAAAAAGGGCAAAACTGAACTTATGTATGCCATAGACGGTTGCTGGACACATCCAATCGCTGCTGCTCACAAAGTTGTTAGCCAGTTATTTGAACGAAGAATCGATGCTGGACTGCAGAATCAAAATGGAGATACAGCGCTCATCTATGCTTGTAAAAAAGCGCCTACCAAGGGTTGCTATCCATCAAGCATTGACGATAATAATCATACAACAATTGAAATGTTGTTAGCACATGAGGCTGTTCAAGCAACCATTAATCGACAAAACTCACAGGGTGAAACGGCCTTACACTGTGCATTACAAGTATGCGAACGATGCTCCTACTACCCAACAAAAGTTTTTTTGAATATTTATAGTGCCTTATTGCATCATAAAGCTAGCCTGACTCTTGAAGACAATCATGGCATGAGTGCTTTTGTATATGCTATGAGTACCTGGGTGACATTCCATTCTGCGACAGAAGAATCGTTCGCACTGATTTTTGAGCAAGCTGGTGAACCTATCATACGGAGCTCGTTAATCAAAATTATACAGATGACCCCAGAGGAAAATCAATACAATAAGTTTGAACGAGCACTCTATGAATATTGTAAAGGTCGCGCCCTTCAATTGGGTGACATAACTGATGCTGAAGGAAAAACTGCCTTTACTCATGCAGTGGAACATCGCAATTGGGCAATGGCACGCACCCTTGCGGACCAGACTTCATCAGACTCGGTCAATAAAATCGATGACGCGGGTAAAAGTCCCCTCATGCGAGCTGTAGAAGATATGCGCTGGTCTGCGATAGACACCCTTGCCACGTATAGTTCACCAGAAACAATAGAGAGGCTTGAACGAGACCCTGCATGTACAGAATTACTTTTCACTGCCGTTAAGAAAAGCTATAATATGCCCATAACGCAACTTTGTGCACGCCTCTCTCAAAGAACTCTAGGGATGAAAGATAATAAAGGGAAAACAGCACTCTGGCATGCGGTTAATTCTCTAACGTGTGAACATGTGGAAGCCCTCGCACCAAGATGCTCACGTGAAGTAGTCGGTGAAGCCTATGAGTATGCTCTGAGCTTACAGTGCGCAGAGGGGAAAAAGGACGCCCAACAGAAAATTTTACAAAAGTTAAGTGACTTAGGAGGTAAGCAATATTATGAGGAAGAGCAAGCTCGTAAATATAAAAATAGGTGCGGATCGCTCGCGATTGTTGGTCTTCTAATTGGCTTAAAAGTCGCTTTATGGATGAGTCGCCGGTAGCATCTCCTAGGCAATTGTTCTTACTATTTACAAACGGGCAGTGAGATGTTAGATTTCTCAAGCTAGTTTGATGAATACTGATATGTGCAAAAACTTGGCCGGTCAATGTAATGATACAACTTTTTCCTTCCCTAATCGCAGCAAATCTTCTTAATCTTGAAAAAGAGATCACTCAGCTTGACCCCTATGTTGATGGGTATCATCTTGATGTCATGGATTTTCATTTTGTTCCTAACCTTACCATCGGCCCAGACACTATTAATGCCATTCGCGCCGCAACTGAGAAGCTTCTCTATGTACATCTCATGGTCGAGTATCCCGAACGCTATTTTGAACGGCTACAATTACGTCACGGCGATATCGTCGCAATCCATCCAGAGAGCCCCTCAGAGATGCCTCTAGACAAACTTATAACTCTAATATCTTCCCATGGCTGGACTCCATGCGTTGCCCTCAACCCAGAGACTCCTGCAAGCATCCTTGAAAAAATTTCGGCCCCTCTTAATCACCTTCTTCTTATGTCTGTAAACCCAGGATTCTCAGGCCAGCAGTTCATGCCCCTAGTTTTACTCAAGCTCAAAGAAGCCATCAGCATAGGAAGAGCAGCCAACAATCCTTATGTGATAGCGGTAGATGGGGGAATCAACCAAGAAAATGTTGAAGCTTTGGTAAAAGATGGAGCAGATCAACTCATTATTGGGTCAGCACTTTTTTCACAACACAATCCTGTGTTTGCTATAAAAGCCCTGCGCTCTTCCCTTGTGGTTCGATAATTCGCCCTCTTGACAAGGCTCCCTTCTACCTATATAGTTACTATTAGTAAATATAAAAATAATAATCCCTTGGGGCGTCTCCATGCTACACAAACTATTTAGTATCGCCCTTCTATGCCTACCTGCCACTGCCTTTGGCATGGAAGAAAACAAAGTGTATATCCCTAAAGGGCTTGTCAATCATAGGAACGCCTGCTTCATTAACGCAAGCCTTCAAGCATTGCATGCATCGATAGACTTTGCGTCACTGGCACTCGAACATGGGTATTACCATAAGCGGGGTAGCCTTTCTGCCCTCTTAAGAGAATGCGCCACCCAGCTTCGCATGACACAAAGTCCTTCAGTACACCCGGCTGAACTGCATACCAGCATATATACACACCTTGGGATGGGCGAGCATGAACAAGGAGATGCAAATGAATGTTTAGCAACACTTCTCAATCATATTACTGAGACTGACATTAATGATGAGTACAAGCAGTATCGTCATAAGTATAAAGGGACACAGACTCAAACGATGAGAACGGAGCTTTCAGAGCTGTTTTATGTACACATCCGCCATCTAAGAATAGATCCTCAAAATGATGCTTTTATCGGCACCAAAGCCCCAGAACAGACAATTGGACTCAGCTTAGAAGTACGACCTCGTGATAAGAACCTCTCAGACTGCCTTAACCGGTATTTTCAAAGCCAAAGCGAATATTTTCGAAGCGATCCAGATACCTTAATTGAAGGGGCTAACAGACGATTCCTCGAGGAAACACAAAACTATCTTTTCATTATGCTCGATCGAAAAGAAGGGCATAGAGGGCAAGTAGGAATATCATATCTGAAAGAAGACGCATATATCAGCTTTCCTCTAAAAAAGCTCGACCTTTCCCCCTATTTCCTCCTCAGGGAAAAAAATAAAGGTCCTTATGAACTTATCGCCGTTATTATGCATTGCGGCAATGCAGATGGTGGACACTATACTACCTACTCAAAGCTGGGAAACCAGTGGTACTTTTGCGATGATGCTGCTGTTACGCCAGTTTCAGAAGAAAGCATTACACGCATTTCACAACAAGGCTCTACAGAAAATGGTTCCGTAGCTACTACCTTTGTCTATGAACTATCAAGCGCACGCCCTACCTATCCAACAAAAGCATCAAGTTCACACTCCGGTATTTACAATTTGATAAAATTATATATACTTAATTGAAAATAGATTTAAAAAAATAACAAGAGTGCATTATGATACATAAAACTAGAAACCTTTTATCCATCGTCCTTCTAAGCTGCATGTCGCCGATAATAGGCATGGAGCCTCTTAAGCCAGCTCCGCTCAAAAACATTGGCTCAAGCTGCTTTATGAATGCAGCACTTCAGGCAGTCTACGCAATGCAGGATATCACCTACTTAGTCAACCAACAGAGCAAAGATAGCATTTACAAGAAAGATAGTCTGGCAGAGGCCTATACAGATTTATTACCTCATTTTATGCATTCAGATATAGATGATGAGGAAATTGACCCGTCAACTTTCTGTTTTCGTGGGTGGCATCAACTTAACGATAATCCGTGCGATCAGGCTGACGCCAATGAACTTTTAAGAGAGCTCTTAGAATGTATTGCCTACAAAGATGTTAAAGATACTAAGTGGCCATTTTTTGCACGTCACGACGAGCCAAATGACCCAGATCTTGCACAGTATCCTGAAGAACTCAAAACTGATCTTGCTCAACTCTTTTATGTATTTTCTGAAAGTAAGGCCTACGCAGACCTAGGTGAAGTCGGGTTTTTTGAGTCAGATATAGAAGTCCAGCATTCGCCTTGCCTTAATTTAAGAGTACTCCCAGAAAGTAAAAATATTAACGAATGTTTACGATATTTCTCTTCGCCTACATTCGATGCTGTAGCTATTGAAGGACTAGGACCTGTCGATGGAGAGCGTCATACCTTTCTTCAAAGGACCGGCCGATACATTATTTGTTCATTAGATAGAAAAAACTTTATACGGAGAACTCGCGGGCAAACAGTACCTACATTTACTCGACATGAGAATCCTATTTCATTTGATCTGTATAATCAATCATTTGATCAGTGTTTTAAGGATCAATCAAAAAGCTGCGGCAATTACGAAGTTATTGGCATCATTATGCATAGCGGATCAGCAAATTCTGGCCACTATACCGCCTACGTAAAAGCGGGAAGTGAATGGTATTATTGCAATGACGAAACTATTACACCTTGTAGCGAGCAAGAAGTATTCAAAATCGGACAGCTAGGCTACGGCGCCAATAAGAATACGCTTGTGACAACGCTCATTTATGAGCACTCAGCAACAAGACCTGAGTATGCCCTAGCAGCAAAGTCTACAAGAAGTACTTCATCATCAAGCACTAGTACTGCAAATACCAGAAGAACAATTCCCACAAGCACATCATCTTCCTCAAGTACATCGAGTACTGCAAGGACTACAAGAAACGGTCAAAAACCACAGCCAGGGGTTAGGCGCCTAAATGCTGAACAAAAACCCCCAACCATAGTGAGAAGAGCAAGAACTGCTCTACCTGCCAAAACAGCTGCAAAAAAAAGATAGCAAACTCGCTTGTCAGTTGGTGTAGAGACCGGGTAGCAAACACATATTCAAAGTGAGGCCAGTGCTTGTGCTGCCAAATGTATTCCATTTTCTTTGACCCTTTCCTTCGTAAGTATATCCGCATTCGGCTCACATTTAACCGCCGACCCCTTAATCGGTTCAGGAATGTGGAAATTTTGAGCCAAATAGAGGGGTTAATCGGCTCACGCTCAAACACTAACCGCTTTCCATTGGTCTTTAAAATAGGATCTATATGGAGCTCTTAAGAGTGGGAATACAAGATACCTATTTTTACCATCGCAGAGACTATAAAAAAGATCATCTATCGTGAGAGACACTAGTACTAGGTGGCAAATATGGTGTGCCCGGCTGGATTCGAACCAGCGACCTACGGATTAGAAATCCGTTGCTCTATCCAGCTGAGCTACGGGCACAAAAAAAGACATCTCTCATTATAGCGAGAGTTCTCGCAATTCTCAAATCATGCAGGTACATACAAACTACCAAACTCTTTTGCAATCGCATGGAGTTCTCTTCGCTGCTCTTGGGTTACATCAGCAGACGCATACATGTCTGCATATAAATCTGCATGAACCGAATGTACATAACTTGCAAACTGCACCGCAAACTCGCGCACGTCCTTAAGATCAAGGGAATCAAGGTAATGCTCTTGGAATAAGAAGAGCATTAATGCCTGATCAACAAAAGAATAGTTAGCATAGACACCTTGCCGCAAGAGCTCATAGACAATTTTACCACGTGCAAGAGCCTTCTGAGAGATTTCATCAAGCTCGGTACCAAACTGGGCAAATCCCGCAAGTTCATGATACTGAGCAAGCTCAAGACGCAAAGATTTAATCATCTGCTTACAGGCTTTGGTCTGTGCTGCTCCACCAACGCGTGACACTGAAAGCTCTACGTTCACCGCCGGACGAATACCTTGGTTAAAAAGCTTCGTATCTAAAAATATCTGACCATCTGTTATAGAAATAAGATTCGTAGGAATATAGGCAGTAATATCATCACTCTGTATCTGTACGATAGGAAGCGCAGTAATAGAGCCTCCCTTAATAAATTTTCCAGCCCGCTCAAGTAAGCGTGAATGTAAATAAAAGATATCCCCAGGATAAGCTTCTCGCCCAGGAGCTCGTCGCATCAAGAGAGACATTTCTCGATAGGCTATTGCATGGTTACTCAGGGTATCATAAATGATGAGTACATCTTTGCCCATATCTTTATAGTATTCGGCAATAGTACACCCTACATAGGGAGCAAGATAGCGATCAAGAGCAGGCAAACTTGCATCAGCCGAAACAATAACCGTATACTCCATAGCACCCTGCTCTTCAAGCATCCGTACCATACGAGCTAAGTTGGCTTCCCTTTGGCCTATTGAAACATAGATGCAGATAACTTCTTTCCCCTTTTGATTAATGATAGTCGAGAGAGCTAAAGCCGTTTTTCCAGTACCTCGGTTACCAATAATTAATTCACGCTGTCCTTTTCCTACAGGAACCAAGGAGTCAACAACCAGTTTACCCGTCTGTAATGGCTCGGAAATTGGAGTACGTTCAATGATACCTGGTATAACGACCTCTATGGGCCTTACTTGGGACGTACGCAATGAGCCACGCTCATCTAGAGGCTCGCCAATTGCATTAATTACTCGGCCTAAGAGTTCCATACCTACGGGCGTTTTAAATACTCCACCCGTGCGCCGTACCATTTCAAGTTCAACCACTTGGGTTTGTGCTTGAATTAAGAAAACCGACACACTATCTTCAGCCAGATTCAAAATGATACCTTTATTGCCATGAGCAAACTCAACAAGTTCTCCATAGACAGCATTTTTAAGACCATGAATCTTACAAAAGGTATCACCAACCTGGATAACGAATCCGATCTCATGCAGATCCTCTTGTGGTACCTGAGCCAAGGACTTTTCAAACAAGGAAACTAAATCGGTCGGTTTAATATCCATATGATTCCTTTAAATTGTAGACCATTGTTTCGTGCTAAGCACATTAAGACGCTGCTGAATCGAATGCTCAAAGCCTAACCCATCACTGTACATTTTTATTCCGGCAATTAACGCTGGATTTACCACCAGTGTATAGTGAATTTCTTTTTGAGTCTTCTTATGAAGAAATGCTACTAATATATTCCTCTCATCATCTTGTAAAGGAATAGCACTCTCCAATATAAAATGCATAATCCCCTGCGATTCTAAATACAGTGTATAAATTTTTCTCAATATTTCAGACATAATTACCAAACGATTGTCTGCAGTCACAAGATCGAAGAGAGAAGAATATAAAGATGCATCAAAGCCTGCCATTTTAAAAAGATCTACTATATGGCGCTTACTACGTTCCTCAGTCTGGGGCACCGCTGCAAAAATTAACAACGATCGATGCTTTTCAAGAATATCTGCAACGACAGGAAGCTTTTGCGCCTGATCAAGCGTCATATTCTTACCAAAAACATGTAAGTATGCCTGGGCATATCGTCGAGCAAGTACCTGGAATTCGTTTTTCATAGTTACACTGAAAGTTTCTTAAGGACCCGCGCAAGATACGCATGCCCCTCTTGAGAATCTGCAAATTGTTTTTGAAAGTCTTGCTTAAGCTTTTGTATCACTAAAGGAGCCACCTCATGGTACCTTGTGTGTAAAGCATAGATACGAGCACTTTCCGCATATCTTTCCTCATACTCTTTTCTCATTTGTTTAGATGCGGCAAGCTCAGTCTGAACTGCCACATCAACCACATTACGCCATTGGTTAATCTTTTTAAAGAGTATTTTTGCACGATCTTCCTGAGAAACAATTTCATCCTCTAAAGTCTTTTGCTCCTGCGCAAGCTGATGATGCTCAGTATGCAATTCAACAAAGTCAGTATGCTCCTTAAGCATCTTTTCTTTGACCTGTGGTATGAGATACGTTTTCACCAGATAGACAAGAGCTACAGCTACTACACAAAAGTTTAGTAGCGTAAAAAAAAGATCCATAAGGTTTATCATGGAAGCACCTTCTTATTGAGCGCATCCGCAACAGTTCGCGCTACCTTGTCAAGCTCTTGTAAAGATATCTCAGGCACTTTTTTCTGCACTATCGGAGCAGTCGATACGGTATATTCCTTCCTCACCTGGGGCTTTTGCTTATAAAAAAAGTCTTTAAAAAGATTCCAGCGCGTTTGCTTATATGTTCTCTTATGCGCTATCAGTTCTTGGCGTGCAACAATTCGGCTTCTAATCTGTTTGAGTCGATGGGCATCAGTTGCTACCACCACATATCCAGGTTTTAAAAAGAGATACTTGATCACCATGTAGGCAATTAAGAAATGAATCATCTGAACCATAAAGGTCAGATTTATTCCCAAGGCAGCCATATATCCCTATCCTAGCTTCCGATAATAAGCATCATCGCAACAACGAAAGCATAAATTGAACTCGTCTCAATAATACCCAGAGCCAAAAACATAGTCGTTCTGATTTTGGTCGACATTTCAGGATATTTTCCCATGGTTTCGACAGCCTTCGCGGCTACGATTCCTTGACCCAGAGAAGGCCCTAGGCCACCAATTCCCATGGCAATAGCTGCTCCAAAATAAGCCGCCATTTTCACGTAGTTAATTTCTTCCATGATGGTTCTCCTTAAGAGGTTACGTTTTAGAGGACGATTCTTCTTTACCTCAATACCACACTCTCTGTATTCAAATCCATCTCTTTCCGAGATTTTATGGATGCTCATCTGACCACTGGTAAGAGTCATATCCAGAGTATCATAGCTCAAAGCAAGCCCCTTTTGCAAGGCCTTTTTCACAAAAGAGGATATCTTTGTGAAAATACCTCTATCAAATGAACGTTAAAAATCCCGATTCCGTGATAGAATTCGAATCACAGAATCGGGATTTCTTCATGCAAAAGAAAATTACACAAGCATCTCAACCCGAGCGCTCAATGAACCAGGAATCTCGTATTGAACTTCAAGGAAATCAATAATCTTTGCCATATGAGCTTTTTGTATCGCTCGATTATGTTCAAAATCTTCATCGCAGGGAATCACAAGCACAGGAACATTTTTCAAATAAGGTGCTACATCTTCTTTGTGGATAAGCCACTTTTCATGTTTTTCATGTAAGAGCTGCAAATATTCAAGAGTAACACTCGTCTCCTCCTGTCTATTACGCTTGAGTATACGCTTATAGCAGACTATCGGATCAGTTTGCAAATAAATAAAGCCACTTGGCTTTGGTACATAGGTACCAACGAGCCATTCAAACCACTCCTGGTAGAGCTTCCATTCAAGAGCATTTATGGTACCAAGTTCGTAACAGTTTTTCGCAAAACAATACCTATCGGAAAATACTGACCGCTCGGAGATTTGGAATGGCTGCATATTGGTAAGCGCAGCTTTTTCAAGTTCCATTACCCGAGTAACAAACGCATAGGTTTGGAATGTGTATGCCCATCGGGGCGTATCATTATAAAAACGCTCTAAAATATTTTCTCCTCCGACATTTTGCCATTTTGCATGTGGCTCGTAAATAACCTGAGCGTTTAAAAAGGTATTAATTACCTTCAAGAACGTCGATTTACCAGCTCCAATGCCACCTTCAACGCAAAAATAGGGTGGTTGATTTTTTTGTGTGAGCATAGTACCTCCCTTATCTAGAACAAAACCCCTAACATATTTCTGTAACACTTTCTTCAGCCTACGTATGAGAATGTATGGCACTTACCGTGCGTGAGCAACATTTTTGCCCCATCTCGCTCTCGTAGAAAAAAGATGCTACACTCTAGTCTAGACTAAAAAAATCAGTAGGAAAATAGCGAAAACAGAGTTGCTGATACTGTCAAAAAGCATCTGTAAAAAAACAAAAAATGCATGAAGAAAACAATTTTCTATCTATCTGTTGCTTTGGGAATCTCAGGGGCGAGTCCTCTTCATCTTCTGTGTGAAGAGCTTGACCCTGATATAGCTGCACTTCTTGATGATACTCTCATAGAACTGCAAGCTCCTGTCCCTCCTGTACGAGCTCCTGGCTGCTTCCCCACCGATGTGATTTTGAGTTTTTTGACTCCGCCAAGCAGTCCTGAGGAAAGCCCTCCCATGATTAATCTCGTCGCTATCCTTCGTGAAGACATTTATAGAAAAACGACAGGGCCTGTAACGATTCGAAGTCTTCTCGATTTACCCTCGTTGACCCCTGATTATTTTTATAATAATTATTGGACCTTCACAACTGAACTATTTTTTAACTATACCCCTAAAGTATACTTGACTAAAGACAGCCCTTTTTTACGCTCGTATCTCGATCTCAACAATGAAAATATTATTAATGAGATCGAGAATGTTGAGTTTACGAGTGTAGAAAATGTTCCTGACATATTAGGACTCTTTAGCACAACCAAATTTCGTCAGTACCGAGCTGGCTTTATGTTCGGATTTGCACGCCATTGGGATAATTGGACAATTTGCGGGCGTATACCCCTTTATTATCTCCTTGAGCATTTCTATTTAACCGACCAAGAGATTGAGAACATTCAAAAGAATCCTTTCTTTAGCACGGGAGCCTCTGGAGAACTTGGTACGTCTCAAAGTGATGAAGTCATGCGCTTTGGGTTAAAGCATTTGGTCAGTGATAAATTTGGGACGGGTGATGCCCGACTGAGCCTTCTTGCACATCCTGTAAGGCAAGAATGTCAGAACCTCTGGTTCGGTCTTCAAGTTACGATTCCTACGGCAAAAGCATTCAAGCGTGGATTAATCGGGGGCGAATTTTCTCCAGATATGCCTATCCCTCCATTAAATCTACAACATTTCTTTAACGTCTTCTTTTGCAATAATGCTATTCCTGAGCTAAACAACGCAGTTATTAAGAAAGAAAGCACTGAATTTGCTATAGATGTACTTGATCGATTATCAACAATATTAATCAATTCACCCATGGGTAACGGAAAGCATTTTGGCCTGGGTCCTGAAATCGATTGGCGCTACCAGGTAAATGATTACCTGAGTATGCATGGCTACACTTCTATCCAAGTATATATCCCACACCGTGAAAGTCGCTTTTTTCTCATTAAAAAAACAGAGAGTGATTTTGACAGAAACTGGCGCGACCCAGCCCTTGCTGGAGAAAACCTTGCGCTGCTTAATCAGCTCATCGTAGAAACATTATTCCCTGTAGGAATAAGAACAACGGTAACTCCAGGAGTTCGATTTCAAATGAACTACCAACTCTTGTACAAGTCTGAGCACTGGGACCTCTCTGGAGGCTTTGACTACTGGATCCAAGGTCATGATTATATACAACCACTTCTTCCCATCGTGCCTTTCCACTTACATCTCGTTAGAAGCAAAGCAGCACGTCCAGCTGCTCATCAGGGTAAGGTCTTTGCTTCTGTAGGCTATTATGATAGTATAGTAAGGAGTGGATGTATAACAGATTGGTATGTATGTGCAAACATGGATGCCACAGTCTTTAATAAAGGCATAGGTCAAACCTATACCGTTGGACTACGAGTCGGCATAGAATTTTGAATAATCAACCATAAAAGGACTTTTATGAATGGTACACGTCACCTTACTCTTAATCTTATCCTTTACATGGCGTTCTTTTGCTTAGAAGCAACTGCTCCAAAGCAACCACCTCTTACCGATCCCATTTTAAAAATAATTGATGGCAAAGCTGGGGTTTTTGATAAAACAAAAGTGCAAAGTACCCTCTGGTTAATCAAAGAGATTAAAAATATTCATGAGGGAAAAATCAAGCTCAATGAAAATGGCGATCCAGACCCCCGTGAAGGGAAATCTGTTGACATCATGTTCAAGGGTGAGAAGCAGACTATCAAGTCGCTCATTGCTTATGAAGCTAAACAATCCTCGTTTACTGCTTCAGAAAAAGAGGAGTTTAAAGAGCTCTTTCTCCAAGTTAAAAAATACTTCGGACATGTTAATAACATCATGCTCGCTGATGCTCGAGGAGCTCAACAGTTCATGATTAAGCTACTTCAAGAATATTGCCGAAAAAACAATCGTCCTGACTGTCTTCTTCTTAAATGGGATGATAAAGGGAATGAAACTGAAACATATGACCACGATGTGACCAGCTTCTCGGTGTTCTATGTGTTTACCACCGATCTTCAAAACTTTCTTGCTGCACTTATCGTAAGTTGCCCAAAAGCTTATGCCCAAGCTAAAGAAGCATATTCCTCCCAGAAAAAAGGCGCTTAGCCTATGCAAGAGCAGGAGCTCATATCTGGAACTATTGAACGATTCCTTTTCCAAAGTGATGAAAATGGATTTGCCGTCTTCGTCATCAAATCTTTAGGTAAGGATCCGATAACCGTAAAAGGCTATGTTCCCCATGCACAAGCTGGTCAGGAAGTACAACTCAGGGGAAGTTGGGTATTTCATCAAAAATTTGGCAAACAGTTCGAGGCTTCACAGTGCACCCAGATTATTCCAAATTCGATTCTCGGGCTTAAAAAGTATCTCGGATCTGGACTCATCAAGGGTATTGGGCCTACATATGCAGAAAAACTTGTAAATCATTTTGGCTTACCGGTCCTCACAGTCATTGACGAAGAGCCTCACCGCCTTGAAGAAGTACCTGGCATAAGCACCAAACGCATAGAGCAAATAAGCATCGCTTGGAAAGATCAAAAAGAGATCGCTAACCTCATGGTCTTTTTGCAAGAAAAGGATATCACTCCCGGCCTTGCAGCACGCATTTATAAAAAATATCGCCATGAATCTATGGCCGTTCTTATTGAGAATCCCTACCGTGTCGCCGATGAAATATGGGGTGTCGGATTTAAAACGGCAGATGATATAGCAAAGAAGATCGGCTTTGAAGCACATGCGCCACAGCGTATTGCAGCAGGGATCCTTTACACAATTAGTACGGCAACTGGCCAAGGACATCTCTATGTGGAGCTTACTGATCTTAAAGCTAAGACCCTTGAAATCCTTGAGCTTACTCAATCTCACGAGCATCTGCTGAAGCAAGCTCTTCATACCCTCTACAATAAAAATAAAATTGTACTCTTGACCGATACGGTCAAGGGAGCAGAGGTCCATTACATAACACTGAGTAGCTTTTATTATTCTGAAAAAGGGGTTGCTGCTAAAGTCACTACACTTCTTGATCGGCCTTCGGCACATACCTTTAATATCGATGCTATTTATCAGAAGCTGAGAACTCCTTCTCAAGGAGAAATCGAGCTCAATGAAGACCAACAACGGGGCATCCTCAGTTGTTTGCAGAACAAAGTGACCATCATAACCGGTGGACCAGGTACAGGTAAAACAACGCTTATTAAAAAGCTGCTTTCACTGCTTGATGAAGAGCATAAATCCTATAAACTCGCTGCTCCTACTGGTCGTGCCGCAAAACGAATCATCGAAGGAACAGGCAAGTTTGCTATGACAGTTCATCGCCTCTTAGAGTTCGATCCGCGCACTATGGGGTTTACCTATAACGAGACTCATGCATTGAAGCTCGATTTTCTGATCATTGATGAATCTTCGATGATCGATATTTTTCTTGCCAATGCAATTTTAAAAGCGGTTCCTGCAACTGCACATGTTGTCTTTATTGGAGATATTGACCAGTTACCATCTGTCGGGGCTGGAGCCTTTCTTACGGACCTTATTGAAAGCAACAAGGTTCCTTGTGTACGGCTTACGCATATTTTTAGGCAAGCACAAAATAGTCTTATTATAGTTAATGCCCACAGGATCAATCGGGGTGAATTCCCTGCAACATTCCTTCCCGATGCACGGAAAGACTTCTTTTTTATTAAAGAGCCTCAACCAGAGCAGATAGAAAACCATTTAAAGCAGATTCTCTTTGGGAGTCTTAAAAAAACGGGTATCTCTCTTGATGATACGATCATCTTAACTCCTATGAATCGAGGCATTGTAGGCACCGTCTCATTAAACCATATGCTTCAAGCAATGCTCAATCCTGATACTACGCATGAAAAGGTCTCCTTTTCAGGAACAACCTTTAAGAAAAATGATAAGGTCATGCAGATTCGCAACAACTACGATAAGAATGTCTTTAATGGTGACATTGGGATTATTACACACGTCAACACCGAAGATAAAGAGATCCATGTAACCTTTAGTGAGAAAAAAGTTGTTGCATATGAATTTACCGAACTCAACGAGTTGGTGCTTGCCTATGCGATTTCTATCCACAAAAGCCAAGGGTCTGAGTATTCTGCGGTCATCATCCCCCTCTTCATGCAACACTTTATGTTGCTTCAACGCAACTTAGTATATACCGCACTCACCCGAGCAAAAAAAGTCTGTTATTTTGTGGGACAACCCAAAGCCCTTGCCATTGCACTGCGCAACGCTAAGGGGAACACGAGACTTACCTTCTTGAAGAAGTTTTTAACAGGTGAGTTAAGTTAGCATCTTCAGAAGCAACCATTTCTTGAAGATTCTTCATGCTGTCTGAGTGAATCCTGTTCTTTAACTGAGTACTTGGTTTTTCGGTGTCGAATGATTAAAGTCCCACCTATCATATTGGTGCATCATAGATGGGAAAAGACTTCGCATATTGAATATGAAACTGCTGCAGATAGTTAGCGCCTAGTGTTCAGTAACTAATCATTCATACATTTGTTTTAGAATTAATTATCTGAGCTTGTAGCAGAGCTTGATGTCGAGCCTTCCGAGCGCAATTTCTTCAGAGCTAACCTAAGGGTACCTTTATAATACTCCTCAAATGAGCCCTCATTTGGGAAAAGTGTCTTATAACATTCCTCAATGGATTCTTCTTTTTTTGCGCGCTCAAGAAGATAGTTAATCGCATCCGGTCTCATCTCCAGCAAAAAAACCTTGAAGTATCTATTGAACATCCTATCTATCTCGTGTACTTCCCAAGCGTTCCTCTTTGGCATCTCACGGAGCAAAACCTCAATTTCCCCAAACGAGTGCGCTAAATCGTATAGAGACAGGGTAAGTAAATCATTGTAACATACCTCCTTGAAGGAGAGGATATCCAGCAGAACATAGGGAGGAAAGGCAACAACTTTGTTGAGCATTTCCATCCTTGAGAACAGATTTACGAGCGCACGCTTAGCCTGTTGTTTTGTCGGAGCATATCTTTTGACACTTGCTCGAACAAGCGACTCAATAAAAAGTTTTTTTCCTTCATCATTGAGATAATCGGTTGGCAGGCGATGATGACCCCTATACTCTCGTTGAATTGGAGCACCCGCTTCTAAGAGCATTGGAATACAGGAATATCCATGGGAACAAGCAATATGCAGCGCTACTTGCCCTTGATTGCTATCTCCCGAGTCAGTTTTAGCACCAGCATCAAGTAATATTCTAACGGCGGTTTGATCGTCGCGATATAGTGCATGCTCTAAAGCGGTAACGCCGTATCGGGGAGGTGGTAAATTTACGTTTACTCTACATGCAATCAATGCTCTCATAAGCCGGTAATCTTGTCTTCCGACTGCTGCAATGAGCACACTCGCTAAATCAGATGAATCGGGCCTACTGGTTTCTAAGGGCCTTGCATAAACTTGTCCCGTAGCTAAAAGAGCTTCTGCCAGTTCTTGGTTTCCGCTAGCTTGAGCATAAGCAAAGATCTTATCTTTTATAAATTGAATTTCAGCTGCAAATAAAACTCCTCGCAGAAACCCTTTTATATTCGGCGCTTCTACAAAGTCAGCTCGACTATCAAGGTACCATTGTATTCTTTGCAGTCGACTTTCTTCCTCAATAGAACTTTCAAGGTACTCGCGTTTCAGCACAACAATTATCATATCGCGATGTTTCTTAATTTCTTCATTCAGGACCCTATAATTCCCATCTGGATGCATGGAAGAAGTTGCAGTAGTTAAAGGACTTTTGGGAGGTGTATTATTCTCAAGCTCATCTAAGAGGTCATTCATACAACCCTCATCGCCCCGTATAGCTGCCCATTCAAATGCATTGACACCTCCGAAACGGCTATTTGGCAACCTATCGTCATCACCTATGAGGGCACCTCTTCTGATGAGATCCCTTGCTGCATCGCGATTCCCTTTTTTCACTGCTTCTATGAGTTGAAGAGTGAGATGTCTGTTCGCATCGACCAGAGACTGTCGTTGTAGCGTTTTCTCCATTGAAAATACATAATGGGAGAGTGTTATGCTGCTCAGAAGAGCAAAAAGTAATCTTTTCATGTTGTTGTATCTTTCAGCAAATTGCCATTCTGTCAATATTCATATAAAAAATCATACAGCAATAATGACGTTTTGTCAAATTTACCAACAGGTCATGATTTTCTGTATTATCATTGGTAGAAAGATAATTAGGTATACGCGGATACCAATACAATAAGACCTCAAACGCAAACGATTCGGGTCCCTCTTAATTGATTAGACCGGAGAATTGATCACAAGATGCCACCAATCTTTCCAAATGGAGCGTCCTGATACTGAGAGAATGCCGTTTCAAACCTACAGCATTCCGAAATCACTTCTAGAGAGTGCAAACAAGTATTTTTCTATATCGCTCTTCAAATGCATGAGTATGAGGAAATAGATCTGCATAACATTCTTCAAGGGAAGCTTCCTTTCTTGCCTCTTCGAGCAAATAGTTCACCATCTGATCCGGTTTAATTTCGCCCGTATAGCTTTTTACACTTGATCGAACAAGTGCTTCAAAATAGGCTTCCTTGTCACGGCAATAGTCAATAGGACGAAAATTATTACCCTTTAGTTCACGTTGAACTTTTGCACCGGCCTCAAAAAGAACTTGCAGAGCTGCAGGATATCCGGCAGCAAGATGAAGAGCTGTTCCACCAACGAAACTACCTATACGTTCAATGTTAACACCCGCATCGATCAGTATCTTTAAGGCGATTGGATCACCCGAGTAAGCAGCACTTTCCAAAGGACTCCACGTCTCACCAAAAACAGTCCACCTGTTTGGCATTACCTTATTTACATCAACACCAATCGCAATTAAGGCTCTCATGAGTCGATGATCTCGTCTCCCGATTGCTGAAATGAGCAACGTCACTAAATCTTGTGAATCTGGCCTGCTGCTTTCTAGGGGTTTCGTATAGACTTGTCCAGTAGCTAAAAGAGCATCCGCAAGTTCTTGATTTCCCAGAGCTTGCGCGTAGGCAAAGAGTCTATCCCGTATGAGCTGAACCGCAGCTTTATGTAAAACTCTTCTCATAAAAAGTTTTATATTCGGTGCGCCTTGAAACTCGCTACGACTCGTAAGAAATCCCCTTATTCTTTCGAGTCGCTTCTCTTCTTCAAATGTACTTTCAAAGCTCCGACGACTCATAAATGGGACAATTAACACCCGATATTTCTTAATTTCTTCATTTAATATTTTATACTTGCTATCTGGATGCATAATCATCCATTCTTTAGTCAGAGGATTCTTTGGAGGCGTATTATTTTCAAGCTCATCAAGAAGATCATTCATGCAGCCCTCGTCACCCCTAATTGCTGCCCATTCAAATGAGTTACAGCCTGAGTAACGACCATTTGGCAACTTATCATCGTCACCTATAAGTGCACCGCTTTTGACGAGTTCCCTTGCAGCGGCACGATTTCCCTTTTTCACTTCTTCTATGAGTTGCAAGGTGAGAGGTTTGCGTGTTTCTATAAGTGAGGGTTGCTGCTGTAGCACATCCATCATTGAACATAGGTATTGGGAGAATGTGGTGCAACTCAGGAGAGCAAATATTAGTCTTTTCATGGCGTTCTTTCGAATGGGATTTTTTGATCATATGTACACGTAATACTATATTTAAAAAAATCTCATAGTGCAATCAGCTTTGCTACGTTGGAAAAGGCTCTGACTCTGTGCAGCAATACATGAACTGAAGATCTAGGAAAGAAAAGATATCGCTTCATGTTTCATTGTAACTGTTCGACAGGTCCATTTTGTTTTCTTTCATAGAGCGCTTGATCCAATCCTTTAAAGGCCTTTTGAGCAAGTGCTACTATTCGTTGTGCTCGCTGTTTTTTCTTCTTGTCTGAACTTCGTACGTCCTTTTGCCAACGCTCTTTTACTAATGATAGCGCATTCTTTAGTGTAGTTTGATCATAGTCATGTTCAACTGAAAGTATGTATCTATAGATTTCTTCTGCCGTCGCCATGAGTGTTCCATCATCTTGAGAATACAGACAAGCTTTATACGAGACAAAGCCAAGTATCTTTTCTTCTGAGAGAATTTTTCTCAATTCAGGGTAGGAATCAAACACGGGAAAATACTTAAGTAGCGAGTTTGGCTCGAGCCCATTTTTTTTCCAAGGGATATTTGAAAATACAACCCTCAAAAACAGCGTCGACTGAGAAACGGTTATGCACAATGCCTCATCATCTCCTATGCCAGCTTTATAGGCCTGTTTTAAAAGTTCAGCCTTATCTACTTCAATGGGAGTTGCCGTCCAGCCCAGGAAGGTACCATACACTTCAAAACGTACTTGAGCATCGGCACCCAGTCGATCGAAGGTCGTTATCTCACTTTTCTTAGCCGGAACAATAACTTTCGTGTATTTCTTTCCTGAAGGTAGTACCCAAGATACTAGGATCTTTCTTGTCAGAGTATTCTCAACAACAACCGGGAATTCGGGATCCTTATACATCGAATACGTATGAGACCCCATAAGCATAAGACATGATAAGAGAAATAATCGAATTCTATTCATCGAGCTCCTTTGGTGTAGTACTCCTAGTGTACCCACTCATACTCTCTTGGGCAATCTTAAAAGCTTCAAAGATTCTTTGCTTCTTGACCTTTCAACGTACGAAACGTATGCTAATACTGGTACTATTGGAAACATCATACTTAGAAATCATGACAAAATCCTTCCTCCTCATAGCTTGCACAATCTTCCTTGAGGTGCTCCCCTGGTCGTTCTTTTCTGAGACACTTCGTCCTCCTTTAGTGCCTGAAAAGCCCCCTTTTACTGTCATGATCGATCCGGCAGGAGATGCCCGCAATCCAGGAAGAGTTATTGATGACACCTATGAACGGTCACTTACCATGCAATGCGCTGAAGAGCTGAAGCAGCTCTTAGAAACCGAACCTCACAGATGTCGGGTTATACTCACCCGGTTTGCTGGAGAAGCGGTTGAGCCCTTTCAAAATATCACGTTTGCAAATCGCCTTGGGGTCAATCTCTATATAAGTCTTAACTTTTTTCAACAGACTACAGAGACTCCTAGCCTTTACTGGTATACCCTTCTCTATGATCCTGCAACCGATTTTGCGGTAAAGAAAGGGCCTGGCCTTGAACTTCTTCCCTATGACCAAGCCTATAAGCTTTCACTTGCACAAACGAAACAGTATGGCGCACTAGCCTACGCGTACTGTAGTGAATCCTCAAAAACATACCACGTACAATGCACACCCCCAATGGCAATTCCTTATAAACCACTTGTGGGTATCATGGCACCAGCACTGGGCATCGAAATCGGCATACTGCACAAAAATCAAGGAAAACTTCTCGCTCCACTCATAGCTCAAGCAATCAAAGCAATCGCCACATCATGAATATTCAAAATAATAACCAGCTACTTCTAAGGTTTCTCATTCTGAGCTTTGCTATGCTTGGCATTGGTATGCTGTTTTATGGGTTCTATAATAAGTTAATCATTATACAGATACCGAAACACAAAACCTCTTCTCAGGGATCTCAGCATCGTGCTGCTCATCACAAACAGATTGGAATCTGGTACTGGGATGGAGCGCGCTTTGAAAAAGAAGATAGAGAGGTTATTTACTCAGGAAATCTACAAGACACCTTAGCAGAGATTGTCTCACGATGGCTTTCAGTCTTAGAGGAAGAGCATCTTCTTACTAAGAACGTCACGGTACAGTCAGTCCTTCTTGATATGCAGAATACAACTGCCTATATATCATTTAATCGCAGTCCTCTTAAAAAAGAGCACAGTACCTATGAAAAGCTCATGATTATTGAAGGTCTTCTAAAAACCCTGAGAGAATCTGATATCCAACTAAAGAAAGTGCAATTGCTTGTAAACCACAAACCTATTCAAGATCCTCATCTTGATTTTGACCGTCCTTGGGTTATTCAGGGCTATAGTCAGTCGTAATACTTTGAATAAAAAAATCCCTCACAACTGATGATTTGGTCCTACTAATGGCACTTTCGAATTATATTGGTTCGTCAAGCAACCGAGGAAGCTCCCCCATAAGTTGACATACTCGCCCAGGAATAAATTCCGGGGATTCTGGGATCAAACAGCGATAGCCAACAAAGTTGGTCTTACCTCACCTAACCCAAGAGTTGATGCCCCAACTCGTACGATATTTTTCGCAGCATTATGGTCTCTATCATGAGGCGAGGCTGCTCTGGCACTATTTTGATTATTAAAAATCACTACAGTTCACATGTGATATTACCAGCAAATGAGATAAATGCAAGAGTTGTTAGAAGATATTACCTCGATGAACCGAGGTAATATCTTGCGCTTCTCATCCCCATAAATAAATTTAGGGGCCTTCCCAGCGCAGAGGTAAAATGGAAGCAACCTAAATAGTACAAAGTATCTAAACAATCAACAAAAAGAGTCCCCATCTGAAGTTTAACCGCCCAAATGCGGGGAAAAATCTATACAAGTACCACGAAACCCACTAATGATGCGCTTCGTGGTTATCACAGAAACAAGTCATCAGACAATGAGTAATCTTTTTCAAATAAATTTAATAATATTATTGCAATTAATGGGGCTTTTTTTCTATACTTAATACATACGAAGAAGAGTAATAATCTTATAAAGGAGAATACCATGCCTATTCATAGAAAACATACCGAAGAAACACCGCATACCTCAAATGGGATTGCACCTGATGCCAATTTTGTGAACAAAGCTCAAAAAGTAGCTGAAGGTTGGAGTCCAATACTCCAGGGATATCTCGCCTTAGCCACAGGAGCTTTTCTCTTTCTGTTCAGCTTAGGCTATTTTCTGTTTTTTAAACTTGCGATAGGATTTGTTGGGCTTGCTTTGGCAGCCTGGGGAATATACAAATCAAAGCTCATCGCTACCGTAACCAATTGGGTTGAAAAGCTCACTAATCGTTATAAAAGGCATTCTAAATAAAAATATTTAGATGATTATTAAATAAATTTTATATCGTTGACGATAGGGCTTTGGACTCTGAGGCTAAAGTAAAAATAGAAAGGATCAGAAATGAACAAATTTTATATACTATGCACCGGATTAGTTGGCATGACAGGGGGAACTCTGTTTGGTGACGTGCAAACTCTCCTATTAAAAACTAACATCAAAAAACCAGACATTGTGTTAAAGGCAGCAGCGAATGATGTTGAAGGGGTAAAAAAACTACTAAAAGCAGGTGTCCCTGTTGACTATAGGGATCCTAAAATGGATAATAGGTCTGCATTATTGGATACAGCCCATCGTGGCAACTTTAAAATGGTAGAATTCCTCCTTGAACGTAAAGCTCAAGCAAACCAAACAACTGATAAAGGCTTGACTCCTTTAATGCTAGCCGTTAAAGGCCATACGGTACGCTATGTTGAGGTTCTCGGGCTTCCTTCGGATATTCATGTATTATCCAAACCAGAAACAAACCACTTTAAAGTGGTAACAGTTCTTTTAGCTCAGGGTGCTGATATAAATTATCGCGATCAGCAGGGAGCAACCGCCTTAATGCATGCTGCACAAGAGGGAGATAGTGAAATGGTCGAGTTTTTACTTAAAAAGGGCGCTGATTCGTCAATAAAGGATATCAACGGAGATACTGCCTTATCATTTCTTGAAAAATCACAATCCTTTGGAGAGAAGTTTGAAAAAATTTCAAAAGGGAGTAGAGTAAAAGTTCTCGCCGAAGGAACTGGCAAATATTATAATAAGAATCCCCAAAAGACACCGTCCATGATTGAGCTTCTTAGAACCTACGAAAAAAAAAATAAGAAGACATAACCTATATCTGATGTACTTCTTGTTGAGGCATATCTGAGCCTTGAAGCCGTGCTTACTCAACAAGCTAAGGCCGCCGCGGAAGAAAATCTGCAAATATGGTAAAAAGAACCCGATTCTATGATCGGATCAGTCATTCCAGTCTCGCTTTTGTTCAAGCGTCTTGAATGCTCGCTCATGCAGAAGAGTAATAATCTTATAAAGAGAATACTATGCCTATTAATAGAAAACATACTGAAAAAACACCGCATACCTCAAATGGGATCGCACCTGATGCCAATTTTGTGAAAAAAGCTCAAAAACTAACAGTAGGTTGGAGTCCAATACTTCAGGGATGTCTCGCCTTAGCCACAGGAGCTTTTCTCTTTCTGTTCAGCTTAGGCTATTTTGAGTTTTTTAAGCTTGCAGGGCTTGCTTTGACGGCATGGGGAATATATAAATCAAAGCTCATAGCTATCGTGACTAACTGGGTTGAAAAGCTGACTAATCGTTATAACATGAAACGAGTGTCGCCGATGCAACGCATTATGATGTGCTTTGCTACTTTCATTCTTGTTGGGCTCTCTCTCCACATTGAAGCCTATATCATTTCAGGGTATAGGATCACCATCAAGGACTTAGGAACAAATATTCTCCTAGGAGATCGTCACGAGCGTTATGAACATGATATGGAGCAGTATGATCTTTTAGTTAAATATTTACGGTCACGTAATCCAGGAAGCACCGCAATCAATTTAGAGATCGAGCCTACTGGTATTGTATATTTTCAAGAAAAATTGCCCGCAGTTGTTCCTCAGCGCTTTCCCGAAACCATGGTTCTTACCAAATTGAGGTTTCTCATGGCTGGTCTAAAAGAGTCTGATGTATCAAAAAATATGTTCTTTACCTCAGCAGATCTAAGGCACAGCAGGCTGTGGGACGTTTGCGATCCACCAATTTCCGAGGATGTGCTACAAAATTATGTTAAAATAGCGTTGCATAGAAGAAAAGTAGATCCTAACAAGTATTCATTTGCCTCTTTTAGAGAAGATCAGAGTAAAATTTTGAGAAAGTACAATCAGTTTCTCCGCCAAGCTCCAACAGTACTTTCACCCAAATTATTTACTGCAATTCAAGATATTATAGAATCTCGATTGGCACCAGCCCTTAGCGCATATGACAAAATTATGGATTTTTTTGAATCATTAAAGCCTGGAAACGAAAAGCTCTCTGAGTACACCATCCAAGACATTATATATACCTATGCTTTTAATCTCTTAGGGCCAAATGTGCAAGTCTTTCCCAAGCTTGACCCTAGCCTCCAGGAAAAAGTAGTTAACGTGGTTACCAACCGTTTCAAGAAGCTGCTCGAAAAACAACAATTTTTTAAAGAGTATAGCTTTCCATTTATAAACGTTAGCTGGATGTTAGATATCTTTACTCCCTTTTTAGAGCATAAAGAGGTAGATGAGCAAATTATGTATGCTGGAAACTATCATATCCATCAAACTGTAGCCTTCCTCAAAGAACTACAAGAAAAAATGGGTGATAATACCATAGTATTTCAACAGGAATATCCCCCAAACGAAGAGCGCACAGTGCTATCCAAAGAGAAGCTTGAGCTCCTACTGCAAACAAACGCAATTGCCAGCAGGAGTTAGCCTCTTCAAAAAACAACTCTTTCTAAGGATTGCCATTCATCCCAGGCTTAACAAGTCATGGGGTTTTCTGGCTATGAAATAAAACTTAGTTGCACTCTTGACGGTAGAGCTGAATTGAGTATGGCAAAGTTGGGTTTGTCGGCTCTTGTACAAGATCTGTTAACTGCGGATTTGAATAGTCAGTTGCTACAAAATTATTTACCTGGGCAGTCTGACCGCGTCGCTTAAAGCATATTTGACCCCTCAGTACCTCAAATGTTGCGATCGGAGGAACAGGAGCAAAAGATATTATATTGTTAGTAGCGCAGAAAGTGTAGTAATCATCTCCACAGTGTTTCCAAGTTCCGATATAAGTGGCATAGTAGAGAATTATTAGCAATGTACCGTCTTCAAAAAGCTGAAAAGTTATAGGTGTTGGGGTTGGTTGTCCAGAACCACTTTCTGTAGTTGGTGCAACGTAATTCGCTATCGTACCATTATAGACTTGCTTAAAAAATTTTTCCTTGGGCTTACTTTTTTCATCACCTGCAATGACTGGTAACCCAACTAATAGAATTCCTGTTATTAATAATTTAGAAAAAGCCTTCATTTCTGCTCCTTTTATGTGAGGATTATAGTTCCCCGGTGGATAAAATCTGTTTTTAAAATACTAGTATACCTTCTGCTAACTGATGGTTTCAGCTATTTTCAATTCTCCCCTCTTATGAGATTTGATTATAGTAAGCACATATATAGTATATGCACCATACTATCCTACTAAAAAATTGTTCTTGATATCAATAGATTGAAAAAAGCGTAAGGATTGTATGACGGATTGGGTGGGTCTTATTTTCCAAATTACATCACATGCAAAAGTTAATCGGGTAGGCGTACCCCACCCCACAGAACCGTGCGTACGGGTCCATATACGGCTCTTCACGTAAATCTGATCAATTTTTTGAAGATATTCTTTATGCTATAAAAAATCGAGCCTAACCATATATCCTCCGAGACAATCCTTGTAAAAGAGACATGAAGCCCAGCCTCCTAAGAAAGACACCCCTCAGAAGTCCGTTTCATCATTCTTGAAAAAAGTTTAGTCTAGCCTAATGACAAGTAATCAGACAAAGCCTATACTTATGGTATGAAGAGACCATCAGTACTTGAGGTACACAATCTCGTTAAGCAATTCCCCGTAAAACGTTCGATTACTTCGCAAGATAAGGTTATTACCATAGTAAATGGAATGAGCTTTAACCTGATTGAAGGAGAAGCCTTAGGAGTTCTTGGCCCCAATGGTGCAGGTAAAACAACCCTTATTAAAATGCTCCTAAGCGTACTTACTCCCACTTCGGGAACAATTACCTATTTTGGGAAGAACTTCTTTACCCATCGAAGTGCTATCTTAGAAAGAGTATCGTTTGCCAGTAGCTATGTGAAACTGCCAGCGCGACTCACAGTGCGAACCAACCTTGATATCTACGCACAATTATACGGTATCCCTTCACAAGAACGGGCTCAACGAATTGAAAAATATCTGAAATTCTTTGGTATGTGGAACCTCGCCGATCGAGAGACAGGCGTCCTATCATCAGGGCAGATGACCCGTGTTATGCTTGCCAAGGCTTTTATGTCCCAACCTAAAATCATTCTCTTAGATGAGCCAACAGCATCCCTAGATCCCGATAGTGCTCTGGAAGCAAGGACGTTTATTAAGGAACAACAAAAAGAACATGGGATTGCACTGCTGCTTACTTCACATACTATGGAAGAAGTTACCCAGATCTGTGACCGAGTACTCGTTATTAAACAAGGCAACATTATTGCCAATGATACACCACGCAACCTTGCATTTAGTGTAGCGAGAACCCGGGTCATTTTCACTACAGAAGATCCTTCTGCATTAGCCAGCTATGCTCAGATGCAGGGGCTCATCTTTCATACATCTGAAAAGAGCATCATCGTAGAAATAGATGAACAGGGCATTGCAGGTCTGCTAGCGGAACTTGCTGTACAAGGTATTACCTACACACAGATTGCCATTCATTCACCAAACCTGAATGATTACTTCCTCTCTATCGCTAAGGAATCAGTATGAAGATGCATCGTATTATGGCCGTCATACGCCGTCATGTACTTACTAGCTATTCCCGGTTTGATCGTCTTTTTAATATGCTCTATTGGCCCTTTATTAACATTATCATTTGGGGTATTACCAGCATATGGATACAGAATATCGCGCATGAGCTCAATCTTGCAGCTATGATGCTTACCGGGCTTGTGCTCTGGCAAATCGTCTTTAGAATTAACATAGAAACGGCCAAGTGCCTCTATGAAGAGGTCTTAGACCAAAATATTATCAATCTCTTTTCTACACCACTTACCTGGGCTGAATGGGTATGTGCTATGCTCGGGATTGGCATTATTAATCTCTTTTTGGTGATCATCACCAGTGGTGCTACAGTATGGTTCTTATATAGCATCTCTCTGTTTGATCTTGGCTGGAGTATTATTCCCTTTATGATGTGCCTACTCCTGTCTGCGTGGTTCATAGGCTTTTTCATAAGTGGCCTTTTGATCTATTGGGGCTCAAAGGCTACCGATTATCTCTATACTATAGGATACGTTTTCTCACCGTTTAGCGCTATATATTATCCAGTTTCGGCACTCCCAATGCCCGTACAAAAGATAAGCAACATGCTACCTACTACCCCTATATTTGAGGCCATGAGGCAGCTGTTAAAAACGGGAACCTACTCTTCAGAATATCTGATAAAAAGTTTTGTACTCAATGGTGTGTATCTGACCTGCTCGCTCATATTCTTTTATTATATGTTCAATAAAAGCAAAGCAAAAGGTCTTGGAAGACTTGATTAAAGATTATTCGTCATTCTTCTGGTCAAGAACTGCTTCTACAAACTCTTCCTTGCCCTCTTTAACCAACTTGAGTATACGGCTCGGAACGGCAACCTTATAGCCATGCTTGCGTAAGATGCGCACGAGCTCAAGACGGATATTAGAAGCGATATCATGCTGTTCATAAACTTTGTCATGACTTAAGTAGCCACGCACCATAAATTCAAATCCATTCTCTGCAAAGGCTTGCAATCTAACTACTGGTGCCGGATTGCGCAACACTTCATAGTTATCGTCAAGCACTTTTAAGAAGATCTCACGAACTTTGTCAGGATCTGCACTATAAGGCACGGTAATCAAAATATCATCAAAAGCAAAGTACATTCGGTAATAGTTCCAGTTAGCAAGCGGGCGACTTAACACATATGAGTTAGGAACGATAACGGTAACACTATTTTTTCTACGCAAGATCACTGAGCGGAGATTTAGATGACGAACAATTCCTTCCAGATCACCTTTATCATCAGTACCACCAATACGTACAAAGTCACCGATCTTTAATGGCCGCTGCATAAGGATCAAGAAATAGCCAATGAAATCAGCTATGACCTCTTTACCTGCCACCCCAAGACCTGCTAAGGTACCTAAAAATATGAAGAGCGAATTACTGCCAAGACCGATGCTTTGAAGTCCTATTAAAATGGCAACAAATACGATGACGTACCGTATGAGTGATAGAAATATACTTTGTATACCAGCATTAACCATGAGCAAATCAAACATTCTACGCAGAACGAACTTGTTAATAAGAAAGGCGATGAGAACCCCAATAAGTACGTAGAAAAAGACCCTTATGAAATGAATAAAATTGACAGCAACCTTAACACCCGTTTCAGCACTTTGATACGAATACCATTCCTTGCGCAACCAGGAGATAATTTCTTGGTAGCCAATCTTGAGCCCCCATACATTGGCAGCCATAATAAGCGCAGCAATACTTAAGAAAAGGAAGCTACCGATAATAAAAAGCCCATATGAAGTACGTGCATAGGGAAAGCGGTCATTCAAACGACCTTCCTCATCTGAATAAAAGAAGAAGGAGCTTAAAAAGGATTTAAGCGCATTATCAAGCATAATTACCAGAGGAATCAAGATCACTATGAGTAAGATACGACCAATAAGATACAGAAACGAAGTGCCAAACCCAATATAGGGATTACTCATAACAATAATAAAGATAATGCCTATTAAAAAGAGATAGTAGTAATCATCAACCAGCTCTTGGATCCATTTTCCCAAAGAGGTATGTCGGGGAATAAGAAGCAGAATCTGCTCACGACTAATCATGAAAATCAAAGAAACCTGGAACACGATAAAGTTAATAGCAAGCAAAATTCGTGGCGCATCTGATTGGGGTAACACGCGGGCCATCGCCTCTCTGAAAAAGACAAGAATAACAGTAGCCGAGAGAAATACAGCTAATATCCAAAAGAATCGCTCATGATACTTCTTACTTGCTAACGGATATTCACGTGACATATTAACCGATTTAGCATATCTGATAAATCGATGTACATAATACAACCAAAACGGAATAGAAAAGAGATAAAAGAGCGTTGCAAGATAGGTCGTCGCTGCATATTTTACCAGTAGAAGCAACATAGACCATACAAAAATTCCCTCTAAATGGTCAGCAATAAATTGTACTAAGAGCCCAAGTAGTCCAGCGATAACCGAAATAAAGCCATATTCAGGCTTCATAAAATGCGTAATAAGAATCCCACTCTCGCGAAGATACATGCGTAAGAGCGTATAGAGAGCTATGATAGCCAGAAGATACATAACAACCACAAGTAATGAGAGCGGGTGAGTAAGCAACCCTATACTCCAGGAAGTCAGGCTGTTCCGTACATCTTCAATACTTGTATGAAGTCTACCTGGCGTAACTAGGTAGGTAACAAAACGACCAAGATCGGGAACAAATCTTTTTACCCCGTTCCACAATGGTGGTACCAGCTTATCTTGCACTTTCGAGCGCAGTACTCGAATCATCATATCTATCTTTTTGGTGATTAGGGTGCGCTGTTGTGCTAAGGAGGTGTAAAGCTCAATGAGCTGAGTAATGAGCTCACTACGTTTCTGAGCTTCGATCTGTCCTTCATTCTTAAGTACCTCCCCAAGACGAGAATAGATAGCTGGATCACCCTTGAAAATCGTTTCCCTCTGACTTATAAACTCTTTAAGGCGTGCCTGAATAGCTTCTGCAACAGCACTATTTTGAGCAAGAAGCCGTGACGCAGCAGTGTGCTTATCTTCAAGGGAAGATAATGAACTTTCTAAGTCAGCAAGCAGCTTTTCATATTTCTTTATTTCTTTATTGAGAGAATCAGATGAACCATCAAAAGTTCCATTCGTTACCGCCTCCCAAGTTTGAATAATTGAACTCGCTACTTCTTGAGCAGTTACGTTCACCTTTTCTTGTTCAACGCGCGCCTGAAAGATCTCTTTTAAGACGTCAGTTTCAAATGCAATATGATCATGAAGACGCCCAACTTCCAAAAGCGCCCTCCATTCTAGTACTGAAACGGGACGAAACGACCAGTCATATATCTTGTCGAGCGTCTCGTCATTCAAAGAAGCTCGCTGCTTTACAAGGGCAATTTGGTCAAGCTCACTTTGTCGTAAAAGATTTAACCCTTCTATGCGACGATTATAATCTTCTTGTAATCTACTTGATTCCTGCATCTGCTGGCGCAATTTTCTTTGAGCGAGCTCAATATCTTTTCGGTCAATGCGCAATTCTTGTCGAACATGATCCTCTTGCCGTAGGAGGGTATCAAGCTGCAGCTTTGTGGTTTTAATCTGAAACTCAACAACTTGCAACCGTATGTCAGCTTCTTTTAGGCGCGCTTCGGTGAGATCCCGTGTATAGGTAAGGAGCCGGTCTTCTGCATCAAGAATCGCCCCCTGCTGTTTCAACGTAAATTTTTGCCGTCCAGGTAAAGGCTCAGGCTTTTGTTCTTTAAGCTCTTTCTGTTCTTGCTTCTTTTCAGCGAGACTCTGTTTTGAAAGCTCCAAGTTTTTCTTGAGAGCAAGAATATCCGCACTAATTTTCTCTCGACGCTCGGTAAGATTCTTCAGCTCACTATCATAGCGCAAGACGATGCTCATAATCCTTTGGAAATCCTCGATAGAATAAATCGATTTTTGCTCGAGAGGTAACCCCTTTTTACTAAACTCAGGATCTTCCTTATATTCCTCAAGTGCCTTCATATGCTCTTGCAAGAGTACCTGAATATCGTGATACACTTGAACAAGATCGGAAAGAACGAGTGCCGTCTTATTAACAACAACCATGTATTGGCTTGTATACTCAAGCTCGGTTCCCCGAACCCTACTCATCGTTTCTTTAAGCGTTGCTACATTCTTCTGAGTAGTTTCGAGCAACGACTTGTAATCAGCATGAGCCTTTTCCGCAGCTTCTTGACGTTTCTTAAGCTCTTCAATATCATTTTCAACTAACTGGACAAATGTTTTGCCTTCCCACTTTGTATTGAAAATCGACATGAAAGGGCCGAGCCCGCCAAGCAGTGGGCCAATGTGTCCTAACAGGACTGCAAAAAGAAGATACTTAGGCAGGTTCTTCATGAGCTTCCAATGTCTTTAAAAACCCTGCAGTTCTGAACAAAAGCACCTGAGGATGCTCATTTATACAAGCCTGCAACCAATCCTCAATGGTATCATCACCCTGCTCAGGATGAATACCAACCCGTTTAAAAAATGTGGTGAGAAAAAGCTTCTGGGCATCTTTTGTACCTACCGATTCAGGATTTGTGTACAATACGTACACTAATCTAAAAAGGGCTTCACAATGCACATCCCAAGGCACAAAGTAATCACACAATTCAAGCACATGATGAAAAAAAAGAAAGTTATCTTGAGCCCACGAAAGAGGCATCTCAAGAAGTCTCATATCTTGTAAGTAATAACTCGTGCCATTCTTCTGAAGCATATAGGAAACTAAAGCACCATGGGATAACGTCCCAAAACGACCAGGGATCCCCTCTATTTTACCCAATTGGTCATCAAACAAGGTGACGGTACTTCTATGCACCGATGGCGCGCGTAATACTATTCCCTTATGCAGTTTTTTCATCCAAACTCCCGAGTGCTTCCATAAGTGAAAAGCATACCAAAAAATGTCGTAGATCGCTACTTTTATCGCAAGGCAAGCACAAAAACGTGTCCGCTATCGCTCATACCTTTCACACACAATACCTAAGTTAGCATAACCAGAACTTTGGAATATTTTTCAGAGGACATCATACAATCTTGCGGCCCAGTGACACAAGGGTTTACTGCAAAGCTTGAAGGCGCCCGAATCAATGCTTTAATCCACCAGCTCCTCGCCTAATTTCAATGAGCAACAAATCAAAACTGTTGATTGCCATTTTAGCACAATGGTACACTAACCAAGAGAGAGATAGTAAAGGAAATTCATGAAGAAATATATTCTCTGTTGTATCATCACGGTCATGCACAGCATGGTCGAAGCAAAAGCTCCACGTCTCATGGTCTTTATTATTATCGACCAATTTTCGGCACACTATATCCCGAAGTTAAATCCCTTTTTAACAGGAGGTCTTAAATTTCTCTCAGAAGAAGGCATCTCTTACGTAAACGCATTCTACGATCAAAGTATGCCAGCTACTGCTCCCGGGCATGCGCTCCTATCGACAGGAACCTATGCCAGCTTTCATGGTGTTATCAATAACCTATGGTACGATGTAGAAGGGAAAAAAGTTCGATGCGATAGCGATGATAGGCCTCAATCAGCGGTATTTGCCCCCGATGGGAGCTTATATTGCAATGGAAAATCTTCAAAAAATCTCTTAGCCGATACGTTTGCGGATCAATGTATGATGCATTCATATCCACATGCTCACAATGAAGTATGGGCCTTATCGCTGAAGAGTAGAGCTTCAATCATGCTCGCAGGCAAATTGGGCAAACCCCTCTGGCTTGATAGCAAGACCGGTTCGTTCACGTCGAGCAAAGCTTATTTTGAGAAACTACCTAGTTGGGTCATCGAGTTTAATAAGGAAAAGAACCTTGCAGAAAAAACTGAAGTCACCTGGAAACCATTTTTTGATTGTTCAAGTCCTGCCTATGCATTCAAAGAGATTGACAATTACCGCTATAGCTCACTTGAAAAATCGTTAGTTGGAAAAACCCTGCCAATTGAGCCGAAGGATTACAAATCAATCTTTTCAAAAACACCCGAATCGAATCAGCTCCTTCTTGATCTTGGTCTTTCCTGCATCAATACCCACTACACGGGAAAAGAGACTGATCGATTAATCGTGTACCTGAGCTTAAGTACTCTTGATAAAACAAGTCATACTTTTGGCCCTCAAAGTAAAGATGTGATAGATCTACTGTACCATATCGATCATCAGCTCAAAGAGTTTATGACCCAGGTATATGCAAAGGTACCCAAAGAGGAGGTCCTCTTTGTGCTCACAGCAGATCATGGAGCACCCCCTATCCCGGAGATTCTTAATAACCAGGGATTCTCGTTAGCTCGTCGCCTTAACTATCCCACTATCATCGAACATATTAATCTGCTCATCGAAAATAAATGCGGTATCAAAGGAATAGTGCAACATTTTAAAGAACCTCAACTGTACCTGAATCAATCGATTCTATCCTCATTAACTGAAGCGATGCAACAAACCATCTATGCACTGATTAAGAACTATATACAGAGCCTACCCGGTGTTCGAAGGACTTGGACTTTTGAAGAACTTCGCAGGGAAACCTTTGAGGCCTATGATCTTGATAGGTACATGCAACGGCAACTATATAAAGGACGCAGTGGCCAGATTTTTTATGCTATCAGCCCCTATGTTATGCTCGATGCGAACACTACAGGCACCTCTCATAGCAGCGAATTTGCTTATGATACCCAGGTTCCACTCATCTTTTACCAAAAAGGAACCTGCATGAAAAAAAGAGTTACAAAAAATGTGTATATCCCACAGGTAGTTGTCTCACTTGCAACGATGTACAATGTACCAAGACCTTCTGCAGCTGCTGCGGAAGTATTACCCGAACTACCCGTATAAAGAAAGGACATGCTATGAAAATGCTCTCGTACAAAAGTATCTTAGGCATCATGATCTTACTGCTCAATGCTACGCTAAGCTGCCAACCAACACCGGACTTTAGGTTTGACTCAGATGGTGCGCTCGCCTACTCAATTCATGGTGGCTACCGAAAATTACCGCGCGTAGGGTTTACCCGTTGCGACTGCAACTAAGGCTCTAGCCTAACACTTTGTACGTTTTTCGTTCAGCTTCTAAGAGTATCTTCTTTTTTTCAATGCCTCGGTTATTACCACCAAGGGATCCATCAGAGCAGATAACTCTGTGGCATGGAATTGCAGGATTATTATTATGTTTCATGATCGTCCCGACAGCTCTAAAAGCTCGGGGACTCCCTGCGCGCTCTGCCACCTCTTTGTAGCTTAGGGTGGTTCCCTCAGGTATTGAGTATACGACCTCGAGCACTCTCTGCTTAAAGAGACTTTTCATCGCAGCACCTTTTATAAATCCTGGATCTTTCATGATGCACCAACCTTGGTCTAAAGGCCCAAATCCTTAAAGAAGGCATCAGTAGAAGGTTCACGTCCGAGGAACGTTCTCAAAAGTTCTTCTGGATCGGTACCGCCGCCCTTACTTAACACTTCATTCACGTATTTTGCGCCAATCTCAGGGTTTCGTAACCCATGCTGCTTAATCTGCGCAAACAGATCTAAAGCAAATACCTCCGACCAGAGATACCCATAGTAGTTCGGACCATAGCCTGAAAGATGCACAAAGGAACAGTACCCTTTATTAAGTGGATCGGAAACGATGTAGGGACGGATTCTTTCGGTTACTGAGCGCCATAGTGCCTCAACTGGCTTCTGCCCCCCAAGATAGTAATCAAGAGAAAGTCTTGCAAAAGATATTTGTCTCAGCATCGAATCCCCTGTTCCCACGTGCTTGCTGGCGATACAATTTTTAATAATCTCATCAGGCAGGGGCTCCTTGGTTGTTACGTGGGAACTTACTGCCTTAAGAATCTGAGGATCCCACAACCACTGCTCAAGCATCTGTGATGGCATCTCAACAAAGTCTTGCTTTGTAGCAGTTCCTGAAGTAGTTGCAAATTCAGTTGCTCCAAGAAGTGAGTGAATGGCGTGGCCAAATTCGTGGAAAAAAGTTCGAACTTCAGAACGTTTAAGCAAGGTCGGCTGACCTGGCATTGAAGCGGTAAAATTGAGAAAAAGTACCCCTACACCTGGCAGTATGCGGCCATCTGGCTCTTCAAGCGCAGGAACTATTCTCACATAGCCTGCATGAGTATATTTATGTGGTCTTGGAAACAAATCGAGAATTATCATACCACGATAGTGCCCCTTCTTATATACGGCATAGGCCTGCAAATCGTCATACCACAGATGTATCTTCTTCATATTTGTAAAGCAGATACCAAAAAACTCTTCATAGACTTTAAGAAGAGCCGGTAGGGTATAATCTAGGGGAAAATACTCAGCAATTTTTGTTTCATCTACTTGGAAATGTTTCCTCTTATACCATTCATAAACTAAGGGAACATCCCAAGGTTGAATCTTGCCATCTTTAAGAGTGACTGAGGGTGGAAGATCTTTTAAGAAAAGCTCTAGCTCCTTTTGCGCCTTTGGATAGGCCCTTTTAAGCATAACGTCAAGAAACTCATCGACCCTTTCAGAGTTCTTGGCCATCTGATTCTCTAAAGTATACTGTGCAGAGCTGGTATAGCCTAGGATTTTTGCGAGCTCATCACTTACTGCTAGTATCTGCTCTAATACCTTCTCGTTTTCAGGGTAAGCCCTTTGCATATACGCATGATAGAGATTCTTCCGTGTCTTCTCAACAAGACATCGTTCAAGGACCCTTGAAACAAGCGATTGATCGACTGTAAGAATATAGGATCCATTTTCTGAGCGCTTAAAAGAATTTATAAAACCATCATCAAGCCCTTTCAATTCATCTTTTGAAACCTCTATAGTTCGTCGTGAGGCAGATATATTCGTATCAAAGGCTATCTGTAGATCGGATAACTCTTTTTTCAAAGCCCTGACGCGCTCTTGCTTCTCTTTTGAAAGCTGTAGACCACTCCTTTTAAACTCCTTAAGAATCTTATCCAAAAAATAGAGCCGTTCAGGACTGAGCGATTCATGCTTTTCTGTTTCTAATCTTTGTTGGTAGGCAAGAGTAGCTCGAAATAATTTCTCATTTAATAAGAGGGCATCAATTGCATATTCCTCAAGACGAGAATATCCTTTTTCTGCTGCCTTTCTTAATTTTTCATCAGAACTCCCTACGGAGAGGATATACATAGCAGATTGTGTTATAGAAAGCTCCTCATAAGCCCTATCAAATGGAACAAGCGTGTTATCAAAAGTCCTCAAATTGTCATCTATAGGGCATATTTGATCAAGAAACTTCTGGGTGCGAGCAATAGTAGCAGTAACCATATCATCAACGCCTCCTTCAGTAGTCGGAAAGAGGTCGTGGATTTGAGGTAATTGAGAAATACAGGGGCGAGCTATGATTGAACTGCTCGTTCTATTAAGAAGAATATAGGCACTGATAAAGAACAAGAGCACAGCTCCTACCACATATAATGCTTTCAGCATATGACCCCTCCGAGGAATAATGTTCATGCATGTTATAAGTCTAGTATATACCATCAAACAATGCCCACAAGATCACTCTTATTTACGCTTTAATGCCAATCTGAAAAACTATTGAGTTTATCATATGCTATTTGCTAAGATAAGATTAAGGCAAGCCAATATAAAAAAAGGGTATATCTGATGAAGAAACTAGTCATGCTTATAGGCATATTCTCTCTAGCACACCTGGTCTACGCAGATCACATGAATCTGAGTCCAAGTACTAAATGTGCATTTGCGCAAAAAAGACTTGAAATGACTCAAGCCCATCTACGTAAGGCAATGGAAGAGCTCACACGACTTGAAGAAAATCGCAATACTCATGAGTATGAGCAGAAGTCACCTCATTCTCGGCCGGCACGAATTTCTGAACTGAAGAAAGAGATTGCAGAACTAGAAAAGAGTATTCCTGTGATGGAAAAATCATTACATGCTTTATGTAAAGCGATACAATAAGGTGGCATCATGAAACCTTCACTAGGAAAGTTGATCATCGCCTCATTCCTTGGATATTCGACCCTTTTTGCGCCTCCTTTTTGCCCAATTGACTCGTCAAAGATCTCTGCCCTGGTCTCTCATAAGGCTCCTCTCGTTGCTGTCGCTATTATTGGCGGCGGTCCAACAGGACTTGCTGCCGCTCTACCCCCTGCACGATCAGGATATCAACCTGTAGTATTCCAAGGGCCGAAACCTGGTGGCGAATTAGCCGAGGCCCAAGTAGTTGAAAACTGGCCTGGCCTTGAAAAACTCAGTGGAGCAGCAGCCATGGAGAAATTAGAACATCAAGCACGTGAATTTGGCGCGCTGATAGTCCCTCTTGTAGTTGATGATCTCGATGTAACTTCATGGCCATACAAACTCACTCTTAATAATGGCACCCATGTCTATGCATTAACCGTTATAATAGCCACTGGCTCAACTCAAGGAATGCTGGGCATTGAGGGAGAACAGACTTATTGGGGCAGAGGGCTTTTCTCTTGCGGACTATGTGATGGCTCCTATGCGCATGGCAAGGATGCGGTGATTATTGGAGGGGGAGACATAGCAATTCAACGTGCCCTGCAGCTCTTACCTGAAGCCCGTCATAGCACACTCATCGTACCTGGTCCGCGTATGACTGCACATGAAAGCATGCAAGAAAAGATTAAAGGACTCGAAACTATATCGGTCCTCTATAATAAAGAAGTGAAAGAAATAGTGGGAGATGAAAAAGGAATAACCCATATCATGCTCTATGATACGGTTACTCATGAAACAAGCCCGTTCACGACAAGCTGCATCTTCCTCTCAACAGGGCTTACGCCAAATATTGAGCTCTTCAAAGGTAAGCTAGATATCACCAAAGATGGGTGCGTAACCCTTAAAGAGTGCTCACGTAGCCAAAATACTGTCCTAGAAGGTATCATGGCAGCTGGAACAGTCTCTGACCCAACGTATCGTCAAATCGCTACAATTACGGGCGACGGTAATAAAGCTGGTATGGATGCCCTTTCCTGGCTATCAAAATGGGGTTTTGATAGCACGTTGCGTCCATTGCTCTCTTCAAATCCGTATACCCCTCCGGTCATACCTCATCCGTCTATTAAGCATATTACTACCCTAAAGGAATTTGGGCGTGTACTTATGGAACCAAAGCCGGTGCTTCTTGAATTTTATGCACCCGGATGCCCTTCCTGCAGAAAAATGGAAGGTCCTCTTACCACGATAACGGAGGACTATAAGACATCTCTTAATGTCTACAAAATTGACAAAGACAAGCTCTATAGCCTTATTGAGCTCTATGATATTAATTTTATTCCTGCATTCTTACTCATGAAAAATGGTAAAGAAGTATCCCGACTTGAAGGGGAATCGAATCTTACCGGCCTTTCAGACCAAGTTAAGAAGGGTCTTGAGCAGCAAGCTCCTCAAAAGTTGTAGATGAAAGAGGATAGGCCTCAGCGGCGCTATCGTTATAGTGCCACCACTCAGTAGCTAGCGGAGTAAATCCTTCAGCTACCATGACAGCGACAAGGAGTTTGCGGTTAGAAAGTACTTCCTCTGGGAGATCTTCGTAATCAAGATGAGCTTTTTTAGTAAAATCATCAAAAGCAGTCGGCATAGCAAGTTCGCATCCTTGAGCATCTACCAACGTCAAGTCCACAGCAGCACCTCGATTATGAACTGATCCTTTCTTAGGATCTGCAACATAGCGTTCATCGGGGACAATACCCCACAAAAGTTGCTGCACATAAAACGGCCGATATGCATCCCAGATTTTGAGCCCTAAACCTTTTTTTTCAAGCTTCTGTTGCACACGGTCAAGCTTCAGGGCAACAGACTTTCTGAGATATGCCTTAGCACAAGTGTAGATTGGCTTTCCCACAAAATTATCCGCTGTTGCATATTTAATATCAAGAATAATCCGAGGATTTACTCGACTAATATCGTATAAAGGCTCATCCATAAAATTCTCTAGCTCACGTTGCAGAAAAGTTAATCCCATGTATAACTAAGACCATGTTACATTCAAAGTATAGGCCAGCATACCAAAGTGTAAAGCATGAAGGACCATGACGATCCTATCAGCTTATGCTATACTTAGGTGATGGCATTTAAGAAGAATACACTGTATAGCTAAGGTAACGTATGAGTCGATTTCAACCTGCCCTGTCCGCATTTCAAGGCACTCCAGTATGGGTCTGGGCAGTGCTTTGCTATCTTCTCATTATTGGTATTATGGCCATGCACAAGCGTGTGGTATATGTACCGAGATTGCTTATTACACCGATTCTTATTTTTGGCGTACTCTATCGATTGAATCTATCTGAGACCTCTGTAGTGCTTACGTTTATGTCTTTGATCTGTGGATACATTGTAGGTTTTTTCCTTACTCAGAAGGTCCCTATAAAAGTGATTAATAAAGGATCTATCGAAATTGCCGGAACGTATACTACTTTTATCACCTTGATGCTCTTCTTTTGCATAAAGTATGCTTTTGGGTACCTTAAGGCAACCCATCCTGATTCAGCTTTCTGGTATATCTTTTTCGAAGCTCCTGTAAGCGTATTGTTTTCTGGGTATTTCTTGGGAGCAGCAAGCAGTTACCTCTACCGATGGTATATCGGAAGGAATAGATGATCGGCTAGCTTACTTAGGAATCTAAAAATTATCGCGAGGTACCTATGGCAAACAAAAATGATGTCTTTAAAACATACGATAAGATTGCTGATTGGTTTGATGAGCATCGATCTCGAGAACTTTTTGAGAAGCCCTATCTTGATAAATTCATTTCGCTCTTAAAACCTGGCGCTCATATTCTTGATGTAGGCTGTGGCATGGGTGAGCCTATTACACAATACTTAATCAGTCGCGGACTTCAGGTAACTGGAGTTGAAGGCAGTCAGAAGCTCATTGCACTTGCTCGCGAAAGGCTTCCTGAAGGTAGATTCATACATGCTGACATGCGAATTCTTGCTCTTGGTGAGACCTTTGATGGCATTATCGTCTGGCATAGTTTATTTCATTTAAGCCAGGATTGTCAAAAAAGCATGTTTCGAGTTTTTGCCGAGCATCTTCGTCCACAAGGCATTTTGATGTTTACCTCTGGCCATCAAGAGGATGAGATATGGAGCGAGAATGGCGGCGAAAAGCTCTACCATGCATCATTGAGCGTACAGAGCTACCGAGAGCTACTAAGTAAGCATCAGTTTGAGATTATTTCTCATACCGCCCAAGACCAGGATTGTGGTGAAGCTACCGTATGGCTAGCCCAATTAAATAATCATAGCGAAAAAAAATGAAGGCTTATACTTGTTGCGTAATTAGCATGTGGAACCGATATATGACAGAGAATACGTGATGCTCAGGCAAGCTGGTGAACTATGAAAACGAATAGATCGACCTTATTACAACCTACCGGTAGCAACACAGTCGGCTTATACCGCATTGAGCTCTTTGATACTACGAGATGTGAAGCTCCTTACCCGCAGGGCCGACCCATCCCTCTGCATATATACTTTCCAACTGCACAAGGAGAGCATATCCCTCAGAATAAAGTATTAGAAACGCGTGCCCCCAAGAAATTTCCCCCTCTAGTAGTTCAGGGATACGGTAAGCCATCGCCCCTTTCAGAGCTAGCATCCGGCAAGCATCCACTTGTTTTTCTTAATCATGGCAATTTTGTTGCCGCAACTGATTATGCAATGATTGCTGAAGAGTTAGCATCCCATGGATATATAGTTATCTCACCGCAACATCAACTCGATACGGATACTAAGATACCAGCACTCCTTAGAGGAAGATCTTTCTCTAAACATGCGCGAATTATAGATAATCTCCTCTTTATTTTCAATTGGATCGAACACCACCAAAGCACCCTCTTTGAAAACAAAATAGCATGCAACAAAATTTGCCTTATAGGCCATTCCATGGGTGGCAACGCATTACTGATGCTTTCTCAAAGGCTATCGGGCGTGTTTAGACCCGGGGCAACCCATCTTCTTCCACACGCTACTACTGAGCAGGTGAAAGAGTGTATTGTTTTTATTGACGGCGAGTTTGATTATCCGCGTCATATGCACTTTCCCTTGTTACTATGCCTATCTGAAGAGAGAACAGCGTACCAAAAAGAAAGGGGAACACTCGATCAATTAACAAAGAATGGTCATACGGTGAAGGTATATGCTGGTTCTCGTCATATAAGCTTTATGGATCATTCATGGGTATTGCGCTCAGACTCATCCCTGGCAGATCCACACTTCCAAGGCACTGATGCAGAGCTTGAAATATTTTGGCAAACAATTCGGCGCGATATCCTTGATTTTCTTAAAAAATGTGGGGTGAATCGTTGAAAAGGATCATAGCGCACATTTCAAGTCTTCTTTAACAAGAGAGTTGTAGATTTCGTGTGTAAAATAAATTTAGCATTAGATTTTCTGGTAGGCACGTAAGATCTCAGCAGATTTTTCAAGCTCTTCAAGCTCTTTTTTTGTAAAAGCAAACTGAGTTGTTTTTTCAATCCCTTTCTCCGTAAGAAGCATGGGCAAGCTCATACATACCCCATATTCTTCATGATACCATGAAACAGGCACTATTTGGCGGGTATTATACAATACCATTTCGCACAAACGGGCAACTGTCGCTGCAATACCAAAAAAAGCTGCCCCTTTAGACTCAATAATTTCATACGCTATCTGCTTTACTCGATTTCCAAGTTCTACCTGTCGTAATGGAGTAATCCCAAATTGCTCTACTGAATTACCTGCTATACGTGTAGCAGACCAGGCAACAACCTGCGAATCTCCATGCTCACCAAGGACAAAAGCCTCAATAGACCTTTCTGAAATCGAAAGCTCAGAACCTAATAATTGCTTAAGTCGCTGAGAATCTACGTACGTACCAGTCCCAAAAACCTGTTTACGAGGTATATCGAGCTGTTTGAGAGTGCAAAACGTCAAAACATCCAAAGGATTTGCTACCATAATAACAACAGCATCCTTGCGTAACCCAGCAAGCTTTCCAAGCACATCATCAAGAATGTCTTTATTGGTTTCAAGAAGCGCGAGCCGGCTTTCGCCAGGTTTTTGAGACCTACCCGCACACATAATAACGATATGGGCCTTCTTTATCTCATCATACGTTCCCTGAATAACACGCGACGTTAGTGAAAAACCGAGCGTATCAGAAAGGTCACGAACCTCCCCTGCACACCGTGCTTCATCTTTATCAAGTAAAATAAGATCTGCTGAAATATTAAGACCGATAATCGCATTCGCAACTGCAGAGCCAACCGCACCAACACCGATTATCGCAATCGTATGCCTCATAATTCCTCCCCTATTATCTAGGGTAAGGCTTTTTTAAGATGAAATGCAAGAATTATTAGAAATGAAGAAAGCCCGCAATGAGCGGGCTCTATTCATTATTAATGAGCTGCTGAATTAGTCTTGGTGACCATGATCTTGAAACAAGAATGCACCAGACACAAGACCTGATATCCCTATAAGGATATAGATAATTTTTTCGACCTGAGGCATTGTTCCAACTAACTTTTGGACAAGGTTAACATCAAAAAGACCTACAAGACCCCAATTGACCGCTCCAATTACCGTAAGTAACCCAGCAACCAAACATAGTATCTTCTTCATACGATTCTCCTTGCACACCAGTACCGGCATGCGGTTAAAAAAATATCAGTCGAATCCTCTCAAGAACTCAACCAAAATATATGATACCAAAAAGCTGTAATGCGTTTGCTTTTGTTTAACCGAAAAAACAATAGTACCTCCGGAAAGCCTACACACCACAGCTATTTTTAAGGTAGCTCTTTCGCCACCATCTACTACTAGCCTACCCAAAGCAGACCCCTTTTGTCAATAATTTAGTAATATTTTTTTAAATTTCTTTTCATTCGTTCAAACTTTCCTTTTGATAGGCGTTCAGATGGGTGACCAGATTGGTAATGTTTGTAAGACACTGTGCCATTTCCAATGTCAACTGATTATACTCTTGTGTTACTGACCACATATCAAGAGCACCAATACTACTTCCCATAAGGAAGACATTTCCATCTGCTCTGAATGCACCATGATTCATTATCAGCCCATCACCTTTAAACTCTTTGATCTTCTCATATGTATAATCTTTCCCCCATTGCCAAAGTATTGCCCTGTGATCCTTACCTAAAGTTAATAAATGACGCCCATCATCACTAAAAACACTTGCTTCAAGAGAGAGGAGATCTTCAAAATGAACTGTTCGGGTGATTCCAAGAGCTATGTCGGTCATAAGAAGGTCGCCACTGGTAAAACTTGTCAGAGCATGAGTATCATCTATAAATGAAACCTTACCTATAATCGTCTCACAATCAAGCACTATTTCCTTTGTACACTTTCCGGTAGCTCGTTCTGAGATTCTTATCACCGGTAGCATACAACCACCAACGGGTGTATAGCCAGCAGATAAGAACGTTTTCCCATCTGAACAGAGGCGTAAGGCAAGAACTCTCTTAAATGAGTCACAATCAGGACCATTAAAGCGAATATATGGTTCAATAACCTTCTCGGGATTTTCAAAATCGTCAGGATTCCAAATATAAATGTATCCTTCGATATCTCCAGTGACCATAGCGGCATTCGGCCCATTAAATGACACCATACAAATTCTTCTTCGGTGCTTACATGACCCTCTCAAACCAAAGGGTAGCGCAATCGACATGCCTACCATCCACAAGTCTACTTGGGACCCGCTCACCGTTGCAAAGTACTTTCCATCAACGCTTACCGCCATTGACGATAATTCATCATGACCTGTGCTGTGAACAGCTACAGGAACCGCTCTGCCGCCATCGTCATACTTTATCTCTTCAGTATCCCATACGAACAGCGAACCTTTTTTAGTCGCTGCCATTGCATACTTTGAGGTGCCCAAAAATGAAAGTCCTCTTAATGTATGTCTATCCGTTCGTTTAAGCAAAGGAATCGCTGTGGGAATAGTTTGCCAGAAACCCGTTAAGTTTTCATTAAGATGCCTAAGTTTTACCAGTTGCCTTATCTCAAAAGGATGTGCGTATAATCCATTTTCTTTTTCCTCAACTGCTAAAGCGAGACCGCCCGTATCATCGTGCAGAATAGCGTCTAGTGCCAAGTCTTTCAAAGTTTTTTGCATCGCACATAAGCTTGATCCTATGCTTAATAGGATCACAATACCAAAGAGCCTTACGTATATCATATCTCCCTCAATTCCTTCCTAGAAAATATACGGGAGTATATATAATATTATAAGCAATACAAGTTCTTTTTGTTTTTGCCTAATTAAGAAGAGCCACATGTTCCTCATGAAACAGGTAGCTCCTCTTTGGTAATTGCTCACAAAAAGCTTTTAAGGGATCTATTTCTTTTTTTGATGAGTATAGAGCGCATATGCTCCATAAGAGACGAGACCTGCAGCAACTAACCCTAGACCAATTTTCGTCCAGCTATATCTTGCATGACTTTGGGACTTCACATTACCTTTGTACTGCCTTGAGATTTGATCAACCGTCCAGTCATACCCTGGTAAGCTTTTCTTTCCATCAAATGCGTCAATTATTTCATTTATTCGCTCATTGCGAAGTCGATTTGAATTACCCAGTGAGTCAAGAACATAGTAACGAACATTTCCCTTAACTCTGCTCACCACAAGAGTTATCCAATGGCCATTGTCTTGCCCCGATTGTATTTTTTTTGCATGCTCAAAAAATGAGCCAACGTAGGAGTACATTCTTCCCATAAATGAGTTCGTTGATCTTTCTGGCCTACTTTCACCCGGAAGATAGACAAGTACAACCCCTACACAATCTTGCTTTGTGTTGCGAATCAAAGAATAGAGCTGCACTAATTCTTCAGAAGCAACTGCATGTTCATCACAACCACCATGATATTCACCATACGTAGCAACTAAAAGCGTAGGCTCATTCGCAAGAATACCATCACCTCGCTGAGCTTTCACCAGCTTTTGCATCTCATCAGTCTGCACCCAACTTCCATTTTTTTCTTGAGGAACTCTTGCGATCACATTATCAGGAGAATCCATCCGATAACATCGTCCTTCAAAATCTATCTTAAAATCTATCTTCAGATCTCCCTTAAAGTATGCATCGAGAGTCGCGCGATTCGTAAAAGTCTTAACTTTATCTTTTAACTGCCTGTTACCATGTACAGCAAGCTTATTACACCTCTCAATAATCGCCGCGTAGATTTCCTTTTTTGTTGCCTTGTAATGAAACCCATCTTCCCAGATTTCAGGATGCTCAAACGTAGGAAGCGTAATGCTTCCAGTACATTCCATAAATAGATCAAAATCTGCATCCGCACCCTCTTTAGATAATGCAAGGGAGCTAAAAATCATTTCTCGACCAATTCTACGCGCTGTTGATTCATTGCGAATCTTACCAATCTCAAGACGCCAAGGGGCCAGTTTCGTTCCAAAAAGTTTATTTGCATGACTCTGCGAAGAAAGCGATTTGAGGGCTGCACGTTTTCCATCATTGTTAATAAGTCCATGGGCAGCTAGGACCCCATTGCGAAAGGCATGATAGCCACAACTAGCCCCCCGTAGCTCAGAATCATCACCGACAACCATTTGGTTCACTGATTTGATCTGAACACGTCGTGAGTCCTTAGAATCCTGTGCTAGAAAAAGCTCGCCAAGATCACCCCTGCTTAACTGTGATGCATTCCCATAATCAACGAGATGATTCTCTTTTGCCTGCCTAAGGATCAGTTCCTTATCGCACTTAATGATACAACTGGTTAAGCTGAGACTCACATAGAGGAGGCCATAATATCTCTTCATAGATTTTTATCCTTATTATTGGAGGTATATCTCTAAGCCTACGCTAAATCCTCTCAAGATCAAAAGGCCCCTGTTTTGGCCATTATTGTAACTTTAAAAGAGAACTTCCTGGGGCAACAAAACTCTTCAACTCTTACCAAAAGGACCCCTTCGAAAACCATCCTCTCTAAATAGTTAATTGATTAAAACACATTATGCAATAAGACTAAATGGACTATATGATCACAAGCAAGCTCTGATAGAAGCCTCTCTTGCACGCCCTGGTAAAATTCTCTACCATGCTCACCCCCACAATATTTATTTCTATTAATAAATTTTAATAAAATATTGCAAATTCAAATCATTTACCAGTAGTCTAAGAATAGATATGTTAAATCAGCGTTATAACTAAGGGGAGATTCCTATGAAACGCACTATATTAGTAGTATTATTACTTTCCATTCCTTCAATATTTGCAGACTCATCATTTGAATCTACAAAAGCAGCTCTCGACAACCAACAAGCTGCAGTAGACTCAGCTGAAAGACGTGTAGCTGAGCTTAAAACTCAACTTGAAGCAGGTACTGCACAGCTCGCTTCAGCTGCAGGAAAACCGGAAAATGCTTCAGAAATAGACCGTTTGAATGAATCAAATCGCCGCCTGGTCGATGAATGTAACCAAGCTGTTGCAGCATGCAAAGCTGAAAACAAACGACTACAGGAAGTTGTAGCAACCTGCACAGGTGGTGATCGTCAAGTAGTAAGTGAAGGTGGCAAATATTCACTTCACCCTCATGAGCCAAAAGAAGCTCCTTCTCGTCCTGCACCAGTTGTTCGGACGTCCACCCCTCAGTCTTCACAAGTAGAAGCTCCACGCACTCAACGTGCTCCTTACGCACGACAAGGACGTATGTATCCACGCGCTTCTGAAACTTATTCTGTAGTAGCTGAATAGTAGATTCCTACTCATCATAAAGATATAAGGCCTAGGAGTTTCCTGGGCCTCTCTTATTAAAGACGCTTTTTAAGCTCGAACCATTCATCGCGTAAAGCGATTGCCTCTTCAAACTCAAAGTTTTCAGCCGCTTTATGCATACGCTTTTCAAGCTCTTTTAGTTTGACATCAATATCTTCTTGATTCCCGAGCTGTTTCCTTGGCTTAAGCTTCGATGCAGCTGCGATTGCCTGCTGAATACCAGAAATGCTTTTTGTCACATCCCTTTTTACACTGGCCGCAGTGATACCATGCTGAACATTGTAGGCAAGTTGTGCAGTACGCCTCCGAGAAGTCTCATCAAGCGCTCCCCTTACTGATTGGGTTACCCGATCAGCATACAGAATAACCTGTGACTCTGTATTGCGCGCAGCACGACCAATAATCTGAATTAATGACCTCTTATCGCGCAAGAAACTCTCTATATCAGCATCCATAATTGCTACAAGAGCCACTTCAGGAAGATCCAAGCCTTCTCGTAGAAGGTTAACCCCTACAATCACATCAAAGACTCCTAACCGGAGCTTATGCAAAAGCTCTGTACGTTCAGGTGTTTTAATATCACTATGCAGATAACAGACTTTTATACGCTGCTCCTCAAGAAAGTGCGCAAACTCTTCTGCAAGCTTTTTAGTCAGTACAGTGACGATTGAGCGGAAACCTTTTTCTTTTGTCTGTTTTATTTGAGCGATCAAGTGATTAATTTGATTTTCTCGTGGATGTATAGACACTTCAGGATCAACGAGCCCCGTGGGTCTAATTATCTGCTCCACCACTGGCTGACTATGCTGAATTTCGTATTCACTTGGTGTTGCCGAAACAAAGATCACATCTTTAAAAAATGTCTCCGTCTCTTCAAACTTGAGGGGCCTATTATCAGCAGCTGATGGCAGCCTAAATCCAAAATCAATAAGTGTTTTCTTTCTGCTTCTGTCACCCGCATACATCCCTCGTAGCTGGGGCACAGCTATATGCGATTCATCGATCACAAGCAAAAAGTCATCCCCAAAGAAATCAAATAGGCAGAAGGGGCGATCTCCCGGAAGCCGCCCTTCAAAATGGGCCGAGTAGTTCTCAATACCAGGGCAATGGCCTCTCTCTTGTATCATCTCTATATCATGCGACACACGAGCTTTTATTCGCTCTTTATAAAGAGGATTCGTCACTTCTGGAAGCCACATCTCGAGTTCTCGCTGTATACTGTCGACGGCACGATCTTTCTTCTCCTGGGTCGTCACAAAATGCTTTGCAGGAAATATCAAAGTGTTATCAAGTTCCATAAGAACCGTATTGTGCATACGATCAACCCATTGAATACGCTCGATTTTTTTACCAAAATGCTCAATACGCAGCTTCTCCTTTTGATAAGGAAGTTGCACTTCTATCGTATTACCGATCACCTGAAAAGTGCCTGCCATTTTTTCGATATCATTGCGCTGATACTGAATAAAAACCAACTGCCTTAACAGGTCTGATCGAGTGATCTCTTGCCCAACCGCAAGAGGTACTGCTAAATCTCGATAATCAGTAGGGTCACCCAAACCATAGATACAGGATACCGAGGCAATAACAATAGTATCAGGTCTATTAATCAGCGATGCTGTAGTTTCAACCCTCAGTCTATCGAGCTCACTGTTGATCTGAGTTTCCTTCGCAATATAAACATCCTGGGCAGGTAGATATGATTCTGGTTTATAATAGTCATAATAGCTGACAAAGTAACAAACTTTATTTTCGGGAAAAAAGAGTGAAAACTCCTCATACAGCTGAGCAGCCAAAGTTTTATTGGGAGATAAGACAAGCACCGGTTTCTGCTGCTGTGCAATAACATTGGCAACTGTAAACGTTTTTCCTGAGCCAGTAACCCCCAACAGAGTTGAAATGCCGTTGCGCTGCTCTACAAGCTTCTTTATAGCCTGAGGCTGGTCCCCCGAGGGAGGAAATGGTGCATGGAGCTTAAAAATCGGTTTCATGGGCGCGTCCCTATCTGATTCTTTTTGACAAGTATAGCAAAAACCACAAGAATTACTACTGCTATTTCTAATAGAAATTCAATACAAGTGCGCAAAAAGCTGATTTGCCTTGTCCCAATGGCAGCCACCGATCTTCCAGCGCCATGAGGGTAGTTGATTTTTTTAATTTTCCTCCTATACTAGAAATACTATGCCAAAAATATCAAAAAGGGAGGTACTATGGTAAACACCCCAATTAAACTTTTCTTGTTCTCAGTCGCCCTTATCGGGTTAATGAATCGAATGCATGCGCTTGACAGCAAAAAGACGCAACAAAGTAATGTCCCCTTGTATCAACATTCCCAGGGGAAAACGAATAACCCAGAGTCAAAGAGCGAGCTCTTTAAGCTCCTAGCTGAACTTGACCTTGCTCAAAATAGAGAGACATCGGCTCATATTGGCCCGAAGGGCTATGATTCTTTACAAAATCCTCTTAGCCTAGGACGTACTCAAGAGGGAACTGCAACATCTGCCTGTTCAACTGCTTTAGCTCTATATCAGATCATTGGGAAAAATTGTGTTCAAGCAGCACATACTCTTAATACCCTCCTTGCTAATGAAACCACACACACCTACATTAAATCGGTATTATATGATCTCTTTACCCGAGCAAAAGATCCGAAAAATGATTTTTCTCTTTCCCATATCCCCGAAGAGCTTTCACAAAACGAACGGTTCACTGCCAGTCTTCAACAGGGCATGGCCGGAACTCGGATGAAAATTGAAGAAAAGAAAGATCTAGCTCTGCCTGCTCTAAAAGAATTACATAGGCATCTTCATTACTACACCTGGCTCAAGGCATTGAGTCATACCAAAAAATCATTTAACACAAGCACTTTTCATATAGAACCATTCAAAGGCCTTCCTGAAAACCTACGGCTTATCATCTGGTCGATGATCAACGACAGCGACGAGTAAGCATTCTTTGCTTAATCATCTTAATTAACGTACAGAAAGAGCTCCTTCAACGGCATTACTCTGCTAAAAGCCTCATGCAACCTTGACACCAGAGAATTGATTTTCTAGAATGAAGCGAATGTTAAAAGAACGCATTCAATTGAAGATCTGTGATCTACCAAGGGCAGTCATGACACGCTTACTACGCATATGTATCGTATTAGCAATCTACTTCTCTGCACAAGCACGTCAGCTTGTAACACCTCTAGATTTGCAAAGAGGGCCTCTTAACAAACCCTATACTGATATTTCGCGCAATGACTCGTGGCTCATAAATATCTGGGCTGGCGGTTATGAACGGTCGGCCAAACAGGCCTACAATCATAATGGTTGCGAGGTACCCCTTTCAACACTCTTTTTCAATAAAGCGAACTTTAATCCCCAAGAAGCATTTGCAAATAGCACTGTAGCAGCGAGCACATTCACACTGAACCCTCTGCTAGCAACCTCAATTCTAGGACCTCGGGTACGCTATGAAGAAAAAGGTGCCGTTGTAGGGCTAGATGTGCAACACTGCTTTCATGAGTGCTGGAGGCTTGGGGTACGTGCTTCAATCCCTGCAAAAAAAATCCGTATTAAGCGTCTACCAAGTCATGGAAATGGGATGAGTGACCTCGGCGGAGAAACGATAGATGAGTTTTTAGGAGAACGCATAGAAACGGTTAATGGTGCAGCAATAAAAAGTTTTGCCTACCGCCTAGATTTCCTTACCAAGTTACCATACACCTGTAAACCCTGCCCTACCGCTTCACTTCCTATTGTCAATTATGCAGATACCGACTTTCCTCCCAATAATCCCATAAGCATCTCTAAGCAAGATATTACCAATCAATCAGGTACACCAGTATCAGCACTTGAGAGTACCAGTGGTTCACTACCACGCGGGCCTTGGGCGATTCCTGAAGCAACCGCTCAAGCCTTACCTATTCTTAATGCAGATGGCTCAAATCTTCCCGATCAAGGAAGAGGACGTTTTGCTTCATCTGTTGTGTATACTCCCCTTGGCAATGATTCGGCACATCAAGCTATGCTCTTTATTGTGCCATCCGTTGTAGGTACGACAACGACACAAGAAGCACGAGTCATTCAAGCTCAAGTCGAGGAGGTACTCGTCTGTATTGCTCCAGAAGCAGAAGATATTTTTGCTAACTGCGGAATCTCCTTTTCATCACAAAGCCTGTCAGGCGCTGGAGATCTTGATACTGAATTCTACACAGGTCATTTTTTTTCACCCTGTTTCTATGTTGAAGGGTATGCGGGAGTTCGCTGGCCTACGGCAAAACGCTCCAATAAGCCACAGTTTGTATTTAGGCCATCTCTTGGCAATAATGGTCACTATGAGTTAAAAGCTGGCGCACAAGCAATCTGGAAACCCTGCCGATGGGCAGCACTACGAGGTGATATAACAGGGCATGGGGTTCTTCGAGCGAGCGAATGTGTCGCAGCATCTTTTGTAGGCGCCCAGATTAAAAATATTGGCACACCAGTCCGTGCTAACGTACACTGGAGCTATTATCTTCTGCATGTCGACATGCTCTTCACACCGCCAAACTGTCATGGCTTTGGTGGCGTAATTGGTTATGAGAATTACCATAAAACATGCGACCATCTGAACTTTTGTACATCCAAGGCAATCGATTGCCTTGGCGTAACGCAACCGCTCGATGCTCACCTTATCAGAAAAAATACGAACGCGACCAGCCATAAGGTACGCGGTGAGGCATTCATTGAGCTCTGGCGTTGGCTTCAGGTTTTTGGGGGAGCAAGTAAAGTATTCTCGGGAAGAAATGTGCCAAAAGAAACTGAATGGTATGTAGGCATTAATGCCTATTTCTAAGCACACTTTCCTACTTTGAAATATTGCTTTATGCTTGGATTCAGCGTTGATGAGTAGATCATATGAGCCATATTAATACCAAATTGCAAGCCTTCATTTCGCCAACAAGAATAACAGAGTTATTAGTAAGCGAAGGACAACATTCTTATGAATGTCGCACATCCCTATTAATTTTTCCCAATCGCATAACCACTCTTTTATTAAACGAGGACCGTGCATAATGCCGATTCTTTTAAAAGTTTTTTCTCTACTTCTTGCAGGCCTTGGTTCTGAGTCATGTTAAGTAACTCAAGAACCTTACCTGACTTAGTTAAAAATGGGATCAAGAGTGTTACTATAGTTCCAGAGAGATGAATAGCATTGCCATGTAAGAACAACTTTTTAAGTACTCGAGTGCTTTTCTCTGTTAGCACCATAAACAGATTTGTAAGAAACCCTAAGTCCCTCGGCTTTGAATCATCAATACCAAGATTTGAAAGATTTAAGAATGTCAAATTTTCAGGAGATACTACGTTGCTTCTAGGCACTTTTGTTAAGGTTGCTAAAATACAGCTTTTTTGATCCCTGTATTCTTGTTGATGTGCAGTAGGCACAAACCTAATAGCCTTATCATCAAGTCCCCATTCAAAAGTAAGGCTCCCCCGATCTAAAGTTCCATACACCGGTTTATTTGTTACCTGAAACCCATAACTCGTCTTTGATGAGAATCCTTTGAAAGAGGCATCTTCTACGTCTTTAGTATTAGAACCAGCAAACACGGCTCTATAGCTGCCCTTATGCACTGGCAGTTCACCCGATACACGATTCACAATCAAGTTCTGAGGATGTCTATACCCGCGTGACTTGCCTGAGCTAGCTACAACCAATTGCGGCTGCAACTGTTGTAACCATGGTAAGCTGTTACTTTCTTCTGTAGAAGCTCCATGGTGACCTAAAGAAATAGCTGTGGTAGTCAGATCAGGCTCATGCTCCATAATATGCTGTTCAGTTTCACCTGTTGCATCTCCTGAAAACGTAAATGATGGGGTTCCATAGACTGCACGCACTACCAGACTGCCAGCATTCTTCTCAGGTACAGTTGTAGCTTGAAGTGCGGGAAGAATTTCATAGCGCAGATTCTTTCCAACTGCTAACTCTATAATATTTGTTGTATTACCATCCTGAGTTGGAAATTGAATAAACTCTTCTACTTCTTCCTCTTCGGCGCCCGCTTTTCTTAGCAGATCTCTTTGTTCATTCAAAAACTCTCTAAAGTCCGCTCCATAGAGTTCTTCTATACCTCCCAACACGATTTTTTTAGGCACACGGCCTTTTTTCATACACTCAGACACAATATCAGGAATAAGGTTATAATGATCTATATCAGGATGGCTCACCGTAATATAAAAGTCATCAGTGCCTGTTGCCGTACAGGCAGCGTCAATTGCGGCAACAATCTCGCTCACAATTTCTTTTTTTGTATAAGCCTTGCCCTTTGTCGCCTTAAGGAAATTACATCCCGCATCTACAAGCCATGGTGAAATATTTTCCTCAGGGTCATAACATACCACAAGTCCACCATTACCCTGTGCAACATCAAAGCTGGTAACAGAAATTTTCTTCTCACCGCCAATTACTTCAAAAATAATACTGAGCATTAAAAAGAGTACTCGTACATTCATAAACACCTTCCTCATTACTTTAGACTTCTAAACCATCACTCTCTCTTTTAACTGGACTTCCGATTCATACACCTCTTCAAGACGCATCACTGGGGACATATATTCCCCAACCTCTTGAACCATAAGATCTTCATACACTTCGGATTGACCGGCAGCATACGCCATACTCGCTACCACCTGGTAAGCAGATACCTCAACACTTCCCTGAGCAAAAACTATATATACCTTCTCCAGTGCAGATGGCACTTCGATACGTATGATGCTAAAACTACCCATGGATCCCTGCGATTTTTCCAAACCAACTGGCGATAATCTGATCGGTTCAATAGCAGGATTATAAGGAATAATACTAACTTCAGCATCTGAGTCTTTGAGAAAT
>Ga0207145_1001_pt2 | contig 86026 bp, 70 predicted proteins | sample Alteio_BWMinHeat_35_FD_153578 | JGI IMG/M metagenome (GOLD analysis project Ga0207145, IMG submission 153578) | Enriched cells from forest soil in Barre Woods Harvard Forest LTER site, Petersham, Massachusetts, United States -... | ecosystem: Environmental > Terrestrial > Soil > Temperate forest >...
ACCTATCAAACAGAACAAGGGAAGAAGTTAACTGCAGGGAAAGACTTTAATATCGTTGAACTCTATCGTTATAATGACACGAAAAATGAGTGGTTACGAAATAATATCCTCTATGTAGAAACTAATAAGGTTCTTGAACCAGTTTCTGTTACCTTATCGCCTGATGGTTCATTTACTGTAAACGAATAAAGCATACCAGCAAGCGAGGAATGAACATGGATACTCAGCAATTAGAAAAGGTAATATGGTGGCAAAGGATAGCGATCATCCTCCTATGCTTTCCATCAATTATCTCATTGACTGAAAAGATATACACGTACTTCACTAAGAAAGTTGGAAATACAACTGTCCTTTATAACCACATGTGCAGCTGTAGTCCAGATCAGTCAGTTAATACACTTGGGTCACTCTTTACGGTTGATCCAAAAACTGCCGTGTATAAAGATCTAGGGGAAATAACCTCAACAAAGGTCGAGATAGTTACGCTCCCCGCAAAAGTAGGAGCTCAATCACTCTTTAAATTTACCCGCAAAGACGGCAAAACGGTGCACATGGGGCTTGAAATGAAGCCGGTCCCAGCTCCGGGCGCTGACTTCCCCATCTTACATACTAAAGGCGGTAAGAAATTAACTGCAGGAAAGGATTATCATATCATTGAAATCTATCGTTACAACGACGCCAAACATGAATGGTCGCGAGAAGGCATGATCTTCGTAAAAAACGGCGTCAACCCAGTATCATTTCCTATAACTATTAACCCATAATCACAAAAAAGGAATAACCATGAAGAACCAATTCAAAATACTCACAGCACTCACCTTCGCTGCTTTGGCTTGTCATATCAAAGATGTTCAAGCAGACCTAAATCTTAGGATCAGAGGACTCATCGGGGTACAAACATGCGGGGCTAACAGTACCTGTACTCAAACCCAGACTCTTAACGCAATAGGATCAACGTTTAACGTAGATCCAATGACAGCATCTTTTATAGATCTTGGTACCGTAACCTCAGCAACCACGGAGAAGCTCCAGGTCCCATCAAAAGTGGGCGCTAAGACTTTGTATAAGTTTACTACACAAGATGGTACAACGGTATACCTCGGTCTTGAAATGAAGCCTACACCTCGTCCTGGTACTCGATACTTTACCTATCAAACAGAACAAGGGAAGAAGTTAACTGCAGGGAAAGACTTTAATATCGTTGAACTCTATCGTTATAATGACACGAAAAATGAGTGGTTACGAAATAATGTCCTCTATGTAGAAACTAATAAGGTTCTTGAACCAGTTTCTGTTACATTATCACCAGATGGTTCATTTTCTGTAAACATCTAACATTGATTAAAGGAAACTATAATGAAGAAATTACTTATTACCTTACTTGCGGTCCCTTGTGGGTTACTCGCAAATTCAGACAATAGCAAAACAGTGCTTCAACCCTGTGGGCAGAATTCCCAATGCGAACAAACAGTAGTTTTGAATGCGATTGGTGAAGTCATGACTCTTACTATACCGAGCAGTCAGATTACCTCGTTAGGTATGATCACTCAAGAAAAAAAGGTCACCCTCACTCTTCCAAAAGAGCCTGGTACTCAAACTGCCTATAGCTTCACCCCAACAACAGGTGAATCTAAAGGTCAGCTGGTAACTATCGCCTTTGACAACAAACGACAAAGGCCTGGTACTCGACTTGCCGGTAAAACGCTCATGAGAATCTATCGCCGTTTTGCCAGTGATCCTGCAGGAACGTGGGTTGAAATCGGTAAAATGACCTATGCTGGATTACTCAATAAAGAACTTGCTGGTGATTTCAAAGCGGATATCACCCTTAAAACTGACGGTACTGGCGTCTATATGGACCCGGTAAAGAATAAGCCAGTTCTTTTCCTTGCAGGAACCAAAGACCTTACAGGAGCAGCGGCTGCAGAGAAAGCAGAGAATGCGGAAGCTGCATGAAGACCATAAATAGATGGATGATACTCGCAAGCTCAGCACTCGTGTATGGGCTTGCCCTTATCATGAGCCCTTCCTTATGGTGGGGCTCTTTCATCTGCTTCGTGCCATTATTCTATCTTGGAGCTCGCGAAAATCTCACCTTTAAAGATGGCTTTTTCTATAGCGCCCTTCTCTGGGCCCTAGGAGGAGCCGGAATCCTACAGACACTTTTTTTATTAGGAATAGGCCCTGTTTGGGCACGTGTCATTCCTTCAATTGCTATTCTCATTATTCAAGGATTCTTTGGAGGGGTATGGTTTTATCTAACCTCAACGTTTCTTAGGCGAGCACAGATTATTTCTCCCTATGCACGCCTTGGCGTGTGGATACTCACCACCGGCTTCTACTTTTATTGGGTTATACATCTGAGCTTAAGCATGTTTAATTATTGGGAAGGATACTTTCTTCTGTATCCACTGCTTCCCCTGGCAGAGCAGCCAGCACTTCTCTCATGGATGCCTGTACTAGGTAAAGGTATTCTCATGTGGTTTCTGTTACTTACCAATGCTGCCTTCACGATCCCGTTACTCACAAAGAGTACTCTCCTAAGATGCATATGCCCTCTTATCGGAATGCTTCCCTGGGTTTTACAGTGTATCTCTGCAAAACCTCCCCAAACTCCCCCTCAATGGCTTCACAAAGTAGCCACTCTTCAAAAAAAATTCCTGCCAGTACCTCAACCTATGGCATCGATAGAGGCAATCAAAAATGATATCCGATCACTCATAGCGAAGTACCCGGACCTCGAGCTCGTCATCCTTCCCGAATCTTCATTATTTAAACTGAATCTTGATACCGCTCGCGAACTTGCTACCTATTGGGATACTGAATCTCTTGGCAAGCCAATACAGATCTTAGTCGGAGCTTTTAAATGGGAAGATGACCAATACCGTAATACGGTGTACTGGATCTCTGATGGGCAGATTAAAGGAAGCTTCAATAAACGGCATACGATGGCAGTTACTGAATCAATAAGCTGGTATAACGTAAGCTTTATTCGCACCTTATTTCATGGGGTCGGTCCTATCGTACAACCTTCAACAAATCCCCGTGTTCCCTTTGCCGTCTTACCAGGACTAGCATTGGTACCCTATGTATGCTCTGAACTTTTCTTCAGCGATAGCCCTGATGATCAGTATCCAGATGCGGTGATTGCAGAACTCTCAAACGATTTCTGGGCAAAGTCTGCCTATATTCGACATCTTATGTATCTCGCTGCCCGCTTTAAAGCGATTGAATGGCAGCGCCCTATACTCTATGTTTCCTATTATTATAAGGGGTACTTAGATACTGACGGAACGATCACCAAACTGCAGTAATCAGACCACCGGATTAAGATCGAAGAGCCTCACCACCTGAAGTTCACCATCAATAGTTGCTAACGCAATACCTACAGCACCCTCTTCAAGAATTCTATCGGTAGGAAAGGGGTTCGTTAACGCATTACAGGGATCATCTTGGTTCACCACAAAGCGATTAATGTGCATGGTCGTTGTGGTTACACCAGCCGTGGTAACAGTCTCAGGCGTAATATAGCCAACAACTAACTGCCCATCAAGCTCATTGATAGGTGCACGCTTTCTTCCTTGGTCAAAGTAATTCTGAACAGCAAGGAAGGTAAAGAGTTGGTCCTGTGTTGCAGGGTTAGGAAGAGGCTCTTTGTCAGTATCAAACAGCATCAGTGATGACGATAAGATACCGACCGTTAGCAAATTTTGAGAGAAAGTCTCGGAGTTATAGAAACCCTTAGGAGGACCATAAAAATCATCAAATTCGTGAGCCGGTACTGGCACAATGCAGTTGCGAATTCCACCTGGGTCGACAACACCAGCAGTATCCTGTACAAGAGGATGAATACGATTTGCTTCGGTTATCATTGCAAGATTGGCTCCCCCTGAAATGACAAAGGACTCGGGATTTAGCATCATCTCATACGCGTTACTCACACCAAGTGCTAATAGGGAACCCCGATCAGCCAATGCTGAAGCTATTTGGTTATGTTCAAATCGTCCTTCGTTAAAAGAAAGTACTACACTATCAACATTAGTTAAAGAGGTTAGTCCCCAGTAGTTAGCAACATCGGTATTATTACCAATAACACCAATGCCAAAGCCAAGATACCCTTGCTTACCTATCTGAAGGACCGCACTCGGCCCATTAATATTCAAAGTAAATGTTATGCTATCATCAACACGAGCACTATCAAAGATCAAGTTTGCTTTACCAAATGCATTACCCACCTGCAGACCACCACCAAGTATGTCATCAGTTCCAATTTCAAGACGCGCAGAGTCAGTAATGTTAAATGTTACGTTTGACGTACTAGAAACTCCAAATACATCCACTGTCTCAATAGCAAGCAACGCTTTATCAGTTATGCTCATGACTGAGCTATCGGCAAGTTCGATCGTCATGTCACCCGTGATAACCGTTTTAGCTGGTGGCATGCCCGCATCTGAAAACTTACCGGAGAACAATTTTAGGTTCGTCGTAAAACGGTAACAGTAGAGCATAGGAGGCGCAGTGCATGACGTATGTCCCCCACAAAATAAAAGAAATTCATTATTTACATCCATAGAGCTCAACTTAGCAGAAAAATAATGTGCTCCAACATTATCAACAATCTCATTTACAAGGTCATCACCTGCATCAAGGTAAATTGCTTTAGAATTAAGTGTTGCAGGGTCAATAGTATCAAGAAATACAAAGGGATCAAATCTCTGCCAGACATCTAGAATGGGCTGGTTTACTACAAAACGACCATTCACAATCTGAGGAACGTTATTAACGGGGTCAGCCATAAGAAACGGATAGGCTAAACAAAATGGTGCTGAAGCAAGACAGGCATTCGTCTCATCGGTACAATTGGATGGCCCAATGCCTTGAACAATCGGACTAAAGGCGCCTGCCTGAGAAAAAAAGCCGGCCGTAATATCACCATTGCCAAACTCAAGTCTTCCCGGAGGTGACGAGTTGCTAAGTTCTGGAATAAGAAGTTTGCTAAAACTAAACATCGGATTACCATCAGGAAACCCGGGCTCTGGGGGACTGGCTAAGTTTGTATTGAGCAACCAAAAAGCTGTCGCACTGTCTCCTGCATATCCACAAAACATCTCCGGGTGTCTAAGGCCAAAGAATAGAGAGCCATACCCTCCCATAGATTGACCCATTAAGGCACGAAAGGGGCCTGCATCACCGTCAGCAGTTATCTTTTGACGATACTTTGCATCAACAAACGGAATGAGTTCATCAATTATGTATTTTTCAAACATATTATTGAATGACTCAGTAGGATCTTGCACGAGATTAGAGTCGGTCCAAAAACTGCTGCTATAATTAAGAGTACTAGGATCTGGTGCAACAATAATCATCGGAACGACTTCTTTATTTGCAAGCATCTCATCCATCGCCATCTGATCACACATCGAATACTGAGTATTAGTACCGCCCAAACCAGTAAGATGATAAACAATAGGAAAGGTCATCTCAGGATTCGTATCAAACTCATCAGGCAGATAGACATCAAAAAATCGAAAACAGGGATTAGGATCAGGAGTGGGTCTATCAACTGATGGTCGAACAAATTTACTTTGAAACCCATCAGTAACCGTTCTTCCCGCACTACACAGAGACGCCGTGGAGACAAGCAGTATGATTCCCTTGATCCTCAAGCTCATACTACTCCTTCCCCACAATAAAACGAGCCTCATCTACAAAGCGTAACACCCCACCGGTGCCATGCAGTCGAGAGCCTGGTTCACATACTAAGCGAGCATTTCCCGCAAATTCTATAGTCTTATAGGTCGAAGATAGATCTGAAAGGTCCCACGTGCTACCCTTTCTTATAATTACCGCTTTATGAGAGGTTGAGGTAATAACGAGCTTATCACCGTGAACTTTTTCAGGTATCTCAAAAGGACTCCCCACTCCATTATGTACCACATCATTAACCAACGTGATAACTTTGGCGTGCAGATGACCTGCGTTACCTACACAAAATAGTGCGACACTAAGCACGACAGACCATCGCATAAATAATCTTTGCATACAGACCTCTCTTTCATGTGAGCCAAGCCTAGAAAACTGCTTAGGGCACTGTCAAGAGATCGAGTGTTTTTCTTAGAGCAAAAAGAAGACTCCGTATGTGGTTGCACATACGGAGTCTTGTATAGTTAAGGTAAAGGAATTAGGCTGCAGCTGTTGCTCTGCCACGTCCCTTCGTAAAGTCTTTCATCGTCGCTAAATCTTGAAACTTATCTTCAAGAGCATTCAAGAGCATTTCTTGGGTGACCGTATGATCTGGGGTTCCATACGCATCATGCTGCACGTTCGATATAACGTCAGCTATCTCACGTCCTGCAAGCCCTTCGCTTCTTTTTGCAAGTCGATCAAAGAATGTTTCATCAGTAAATACGTCTTCTGCGATCTTCAATGGCGTTCTTTCAGCAGGCTTTCTACTGAATAACCATTGGAAGATTGAACGTTTATCACGGTTAACCGTATGTGAATCCACAAAGTATTTTTGGGCATAGTTCGCAAACATCAGCTTACGCTCTTCAAACCCTGGAGCATCAACCTTGATCTTCACCCCGAAACGACTCAGTGCTGCCTCATCAAAGTCTTGCGGTCTGTTGGTAATAGCTATTACCACATAGTTGCTCTGTTCAGTACCTGTATATGTTAATATCAAGTTCAAGAAGGTACGAACCTTATCTGAGCAGGTATCACGATGAGCAAAGATACTATCTGCTTCATCCATAATAACCATAAGCTTTTTAGGATAGGACTTTGCATACTCAAAAAGATGCCTAATCTGTTGAACGCCCTCTTCAAGACTATACTGCTCAAGATTAGCTGCAGAGAAATACATATGCTCTAGACCTGCTTCCTGCGCAATAGCTTTTGCCATCATGGTTTTACCCGTTCCTGGAGGACCATACAGGAGATAATGTCTAAAATTAACATCATTCTTGGCTGCGTTCGTAATAGCATGACTCAGCTTTGCAAATCGTTCTTTAAGATGCTCAGTCAGTACCACGTCACTTCGTACAGGGAACTTTTTCTCTTCATACACAAAAAAGTCTTTCACCGTGCTATCCCATCCTCGAATCGAAGACTCAGAAGGGTTGCAAAGCGGTGGTATAAGAAGGTAGTGTTTCGCCACATCTTTTACTAAGGACGTTGCATGCCACGCTGCAAAGATACCCAATGATGCTAAACTAAGGGATGCTAATGTCTTTGGCTTTGCCAACATTCTGATAGATTCAGTAACCTTTAAAAGGTCCCATCGCACTCTATTATTTGCAAAAGCACCTTCCATCATAGCAATTTTTTCTTCTTTTGATGCTTTGTTCCAATCGGCACCAAAAATTTGCTCCCAGTCCCTATGTCCTTGGCTACGTAACTGTTTCTTTAATTCTTCAGTAAACTCATCTTCATTGTTAACTACTGGTGCGGCTGCATACATAGATGCTGTACCAAAAATACTTAATAATAGTACTATCTTTTTCATAATTTCTCCTAGGTTACTAGAGTTAATTATCGCTAGTATAGCACGCCCCTCCCTGCAAGCAACAGGTCCTATAAATCGAACTAAAGAAGAGCACGTAGTTTAAATTAGTGCATACACACTTAGTATAGATGGAGGCAAATGCCTTATCAGCACTCCTAGTGCTCTATCTGCCGCCAGACTGAATTGGATAATGAGTTACCATGAGTACTACCAAGAAAGGCTTTTACCAACAAGTTAAACCTTAAATACTAGAAACCCTATTAAAAACAGTGATATAAACGACATACCCTACCATGCTGCAAAAACCCACAAATGTCGATACACCATATACATTGAGCATAAACAAGTCCCATCGAAACTTATTATTCACCCGAAGACCGTTTATCACCATTCTTCTATTCAAAGCACCTTGTATCATGGCAACTCTTTCATCATCCCTCATTGCGTCTTGGTTTAGTTCAAGTGGCAATGGGTCATCCAGCTGCAAGTTTTCAAGCTCGTCCATGGGGTGCTGCCTCACGAGCAAGTTCCCATACGTCCAACTGGTACTAGAAATACACACTAAGAGTACTACTTTATACATGGTTGCCTCCTATGAATTCATGGTAATTAAGAATAGTGTAACATGCCTTGTCTGGCAGGCAAGGGGCTTCTCCCACTGCAGAATAACTATTCACGAAGAGGGACAACTAGTTTATTATAGAGAAAGGCAATCACCGTATCAGCACCAACGCTGCCTGATCCACTATCAGACTCAATTTGCTTATTGAACGAATCAAGCACTACCAATATAGGCTTTTTATCAGCAAATTTAACCAAGGATACGAGAATCCAGTGATTTCCATTAATGCGGCATATAAAATGATGTGCACCTGCTGTATTAGTATCTAGATACTTGACTTTAAAATGCTCTCTAATCGCATCTACAGCACGTTCACTTTTTTGATCTTGCGTCTCACAAGCGTCAACAAGTGAATCTGAAACACGAGAAAGAAAGGGGTCTGAAAAGTCAAACAACAGCTGACCACGATTAGCAACATCACCACGATTAGCAAAATCCCCAAGTATGTGGACATGATCTCGAGGCAGCCCAAGAATTGGCATCCTGGCTAGCTTAATAAGGTGGTCCACATAAGCTTCATCTTCATATTCAGGCAAAGCGCTCTTAATATCCACTAACCTTTGACAGGCAAGTTTATATACAGGACTCACGGTCCAGGCATCTCCCTTTGTATGATCAGATTGTAAAAGGGCTATTGCATCTTCTTTTGTAGCTATATCCCCAATAGCCCTTATTGCTAAAACAGCATTGCGCGTATCATCCCCAGGCTGTAAATTATCAAGAGCCCTTTTAGCTCGATCTATGAGGGGATCCCTAAGCTTCTCTACATAACTACGCAATTGTTCGGTAGGAACAGTAAGCACACCCGTTTTAGGACACTCAAACCCAAGCTTTGAAAAAGCCTTAAGGAACCTTTCATTAACCGCTTCCTGCCAAATGCTTCGTGCCTCCCGTATATTCTTTTCAGCATCCACCCTCTTCTCATTAAGTAGATCTACTGCCTGCTGAAGAAGTCCTAAAACTCGTTCAACTGCCAAATCAGTAGATGAACTACTGATGCTTGTAGGGCTAGTAAGCTTATCTTCAGCTAAGCGCTCTGTAACATCTGCAATACACTTTTGAATCGAGGTATATTGACTTTCATTGATAAGCTTAAGAGCATCTTGAATATCATCTATTTCAGAACTCTTTAGAAGATCGATAACTTCATCATGCTCAACATTAGCAGAGTGAAAGAGTGCAAGAGCAGCTCGTACATTAGAGTCGCGACAACGATCAATAACTTGATTAATCTCCTTCAACCGAGGATCCTTATCACAAAGGACATCTTGTACTTCTTGAGTATTTGCTTCAAGGGCGGTTTTTACGTTGTTACGGCATGCCTCTATTTCAGCGGAAAATTCAGAGAAATTAAGAGACTTTACTCGTTCCAATTCTTGAAGGAGCTGTTTATATCTTTCTTTTACAGTACTGTCTCGTTCACAAAGGACTGCTACCTGTTTCTTCAAGCTTAACGGTCGGCCAGTAAGCATAAGTTCAATAATTTGTAACCTGGCCTCTGGATTAGTTCCTGAAACAGTGCGCTTAAGTTCCGAATCCTTCTCGCGCTTAAGCACATCTTGTATGGCTTTAACGAGAGCATCAACTTTCGATATGGTAAGCTTTCTCATCACAAGTTTAACCAACTGGGTACCCGCAGCCTTAATAGATTTATGAGAAGCTTTTCCCATTAATGCTATCGAATCAAGAATACGACCATCTTTAAGATTTGCCTTCAAAAATTTCAAAACAACTCGTCTGATAAAATAATCTGGTTGAAGTTGTAAAAGAACCTTTAGCGTATCTGGTTCCTGTTCTCTCAACAGAGCTAAACTTTCATCAACATTATTTTGGTCTTTTCTTACAAGAGAGCACACCTCCTCAACCTTAGTCCGAAAAGTAATATACTCTATACATCCCCTAATACCGGGGTTACGGAGACGCAGATCGCGACACACACTTCCTAAATCAGTACTCGACATAACCGAACCAGGTTTAAGATGGCTTTGGAGCCATGCTGCACTAAAAATTGACCGGTACCCACACGACCAAGGCTCGTCTTGTTGGTCATCATGCTGAAGGTAGAAAACTCGTTGCGAGGCTAAAACACTTACATTTCCGTATCTTGCACTATCGATGGTTCTGGGAAGAGGAAGCAATCTGCAAGAAGAATGGTCCTTTATGAGCTCATCAATAAGCAAGCAACATTGCTCTCGATCGAGCCTTGCTGAATGTTTTAGTTTAAAAATTTCAAGTGATACCTTCTCAAAGATTTCCTCTTTAGCAATATCTTCCTGAGTGATAAATAGTTGCAAGGTATCTTTTACGAAAGCTTTGGCCTCTTCTAGGGGAAGAGATGCTGATAAAAGGCGGCCACCCAAGGCAGCCAACATCATGGCATTCATAAATAAGATCCTTATCACTGAAACGCTTTTTTAAGGTTGTCAACTGGCATTTCTAGTATGGCAGGCTACATGGGGAATGTCGATCGCTAGAATCTGCTAGCACTCATGCCACTATTACTAGAGCTCCCACGAATTTGTCGTTCTTGGCGCATAAATATAGTATACAGAAATGCAAGTATAGTATCAGCCCCAACATGAAATGATTGGCTATGAGATTCGACGGGACAATTTTGTGAATCAAGCAGTACCAATATAGGTTTTTTACCAGCAAACTTAATTAAGGATACCAGAATCCAATGTTCAGAAGGGCGCTGAATTTTGCATATAAAGTGATGGGCTCCAGCGCTATCTTTATCAAGATACTGCTCTTCAAAATGCTTTTTTATCGCATTCGCTACACGTTCACTTTTTTGCTCATCAGTCTCGCCACCTTCACCAAGCAGATCCGCTTGTTGTGACAGGATAGCATCGGTAGGATCAAATAACAGTTGTCCCGCGTTCTTGAAATCTCCAAGAATATGAATGTTTTCTCGAGGTAGCCCTAAATTTGGCAACCTAACAAGACTAAGCAGATGATCAGGATGAGCTACCCTGTTTTCTTCCGGTAGGTTCTTACGAATGCCTTGTATTGCTTCACCAGCTAGAATACAATCATCCGCTACACTCCAAGATTCTACGTTAGTATGATCAGATTCTAAAAGAGCTCGCGCATCTTTGGTATCTATTTTTATTCTCCGTATTGCATCAAGGGCTTTGAGAGCATCCTCCTGAGTTACAGCATTTTCAAGAACTTTTATCGCTTCCCCGATTGCTGGATCTTTAAACTTCGCCAAAGCCTCCTGTAATTCAGCTGGCTCAAGGAAAATCCCCTCATCTTTATACCAAGATTGTCCTGCTTTAGGGCACTCGAGATCAAGCTTAGCAAATACAGCACTCATTCTATCACGTTCAATATCCTGCAAAAGTTGGAGCTCTTGCCGCAATGTCGTTTCGAGCTGTGAACCATCACGTTGCTTTTCTCGCAACTTCTTTTTAGCCTTTTGTACTTGGGAGGTGGTTAGCGGTTCCAACTCTCTGAACATCCCCGCAAGGTTCTCTCTTCTACAAGCCTCCAGGTCTTTTCTGAGTTTCTCACTACTCATTTGAATCCTTTCATGCTCACTTTCGTTTATCATACTGAGAGCCTCTAGAATGCCCCTCTTACTCGATTTTTTTAATAGATCAATAACATCATCTATTTCACAATCGGGGGAATTAAATAGAGCAAGCGCAGTCTTTGCCCAAGGGCAATCGCAACCATTAATAGTTCCACTAATAACACACAATCGATCGTCTTTAGTACAGCAAGCATCTTGCGCCTGTACTATATTTTCAGCAATGGCTTTATGTACAAGAAGGATGCAATCACTTATTTTCGACTTAAAGCGAGATGGGGACGCATCGAGATGTGCCAATTCTCTGCGTAGCTTTTCACCACATACTTTTATATGATCTGCCTTGCAAAGGGCTGCTAGTTGCTTTCCAACAGAGGAAGGACGACCGGTAAGAACCAGTGATATAATCTGAGATCTATATGCTTTGATATCATCTTTCCATAAAAAGAATCTCTTCAAATCAGGATCGCTAACATTGCGATGCATACCAATTGCGATATACATATCGTGAAGCATCTTATCGATTTTCTCAAGAGATGCTGCATCAAGTACCCCTATAATAACTTTAACTAATTCAGTACTCACCTCCCTGAGAGCTGCATGAGAGGCTTTTCCAAACAATGAAATTGCATTAGTAACACGATATGACCTTAAAAAATCTAAGCCTGTCCTTCTAATGAAATAATCAGGTTGCATATGCCAAAGAACCTTAAGGGTATCTGGTGTATCTTTGCTTAATAGCGCCCAAGCTTCATCTAATTTGCCTTGGTCCCGTCTTAGGAGAGAGCATACTGCATTAACCTTAGATCGGAAAACACTGTACTCTATACTTCTGTTTATCCCTGGGTTTGTTGTATACATATCATGACAAGCAGCATCAAGAGATCGACTTGACAACAATCCTGATTGAAGCTGCTGTTGAAGTGCCGCCGCACTAAAAACGGCTCGAGCCCCTGACCATCCAACTTGGTGGCAATTGCCATGACCAAGATTAAAAATGCGCAGCGCATCTGAGGCAATCACATAGCCATACTGCATACTTGAAATACCATCAGGGAAAGGAATATGTGTAGAGAAACCATCTAGATAATGTGCCTTTACCAGCTCTTCAATGATTTGACCACAACTTGCTGGGTTGAAGCTTCCAGATTGTTTAAGCTTTAAAAGTGTGCATGCAGCTTCCTCAAAGAGCGCAGGATCGGTAACATGTTGGCGTAGAGTATCTTTTACAAAAGCTCGAGATTCTGCGAAGGTCTGAGGATCAGTTTCTGATAAAAGCTGGCCACCCAATGCGGCTAGCAGCAATAGAGAATTCATGAATAGATCCTTAATTCTGAAATGCTTTTTTTAAGTTTTCAATTGCCGCATGAGGTAACCTATATCTAACATAGGTAAAGTAGGGAATAGCAAGTGCAAATGAGCCAGCAAAGGCACTTCCAAGTAGCCACCGTTTTTTCACTTCCCGTGCAAATTCTAAGCCTTCTTCCCATTTTTTGCCCGATTTAGAAAGTCCATCTTCATCGTAAAGATTATGCCATTCCTTTACAGGATCCTTTATAAGCGCGTTCAATCTATCAACCGCATGGACAGCACATTTATAGGTTGCAAGTATTGATGCAACAGTGAGCAAACTATACCCAGCACCGATACCAAAATATTCGATACGATCATTCAGAGTGATAGGCTTTTTTTCTTGAATAGTATCTTGACCATCAGGTTGCGCTTCTTCAGGGCTTGTGTACCACTTATACCCTTCATAAGCTAAACAGATACCGATAGCTGCCGCCATACCGATTCTAACGTTCTTTTCCAAATAAGCTGTTAAAGCAGTTTTTTGCTCATGTGCCCTAATAGATGAACATGAAATGATACAAAAAAGTAATCCTATACTCTTTTTCATATCTCACTCACTCTTCAAGTAATTCTTTTGCACATTCAATGCTGTATGAACCCAATTTGGCAGCACACACCAAAGCTACTCCTGCTGTACACAACGTACTTAATCTATCTACTAACTGAGGCTTTGAATTACCCACATCTTGTATCGTATAACAGAAAGTCCCAAAAATAGTACCGGCAGCTACGGCACCCAAGCTTTTGCCTGCCAAGATACATTTCTCTATAAAGCTTTTCTTATTGGGAATATCAGGGGTAAGAGTCAGGGACGAACGATGATCATCAGGTACCACCTTCTTTTCATCAGCGCCATATACAGGTAAGATCAGTAGAAGAAATCCACCGACTATAAGCATATTTTTCATGCTACACCCTCCACTACAAACATAAACTAGCACACTACTAGTCCTTAAGTAGAATCATACACCAGTAGCCATGAAAATATCAAGAGAAATTTATCCTATCTGCTTTCTTGCAGACAAGAAACTCCTGAAATAGTTTAGTTTTTCTCTTGTTTACCTGAATAACCAGAACGCGCAACGAGCAACGTAAGGGCTGAATCACACGCAATAAGAATCCCAAAGAAGATAAGCTTATATACAAGCTTCATAGTTTTTTTCCTTTTTTATCATACTCATTACCCTACCTTACCAGCGAACCGAAATGCAAGAATTTCTTATAATTTATTAAAGGCAGGCTTTTGCTGAATCCTCAAAAATCCTTTACTCTATACATGCATATAGAAATAAAAATGAAATAAAAATAGGTCATTATGAAAAAAATACTTCTTATTGGCGCTCTTATTGGCTTTACACCCACGCTTTTTGGTATTCCCCAAAAGCCTACGAATGATATCATCATTATTTTGGATTATGGACAATCAGAAGAGCTCCTTAGAACTGGGAGTTCAGCGAGGTCGAGCCAAGGCCATAGTATTGAGGGCCTCGCCAAGCTTGGAGCTATGACAAGCACCCTTATTCCTGCTTTATACCAAAAAGTTGCCCCTATCCTCGTGAGCAGGTCTCTTCTATTTTCTCTTCTTACTAGAAAACAGATATTTGAAGACTTCCTTACGAAGGATATTACCCAACTATCGCGCCTCTATGATCGTCAGTCGGTTACCCAGGCACCCTCACTCTCATTGTTTAAACAGCACTGTCTCTACGCTCAAAAAATGTATGCCGAGATACACAAAGAATTGACTGAACTCTCCAAACAACAATCTGATACACACACGGCAATGAGAACTCTTGCGGCTAAGCATTCATGCTTAGAAGCATCTGCACCAAGAACTCTTCAGGTGTATAGTGGAGAAAAACGCTCACTGAAAGATACCTTACATAAAGAGCTCCAAGCCTACGCCCTCTGTTACTACGCACCTCTCACCTTAGAAAACTACGTTATAAAAGAAGTATCAGAAGAGCTTATCCTTTTAGTACCACGCTTAAATACCCTAGACATCGTTACCTATAATGCTGGAACTCCTATAACTCCCTTAGAGAAAAAGCTTGGCCTAAAAGTTAACCATCTTAAAGATGTTATTGATACCAAGCGGCTACTTCATCCTACCCCCATAACCTATGGAATGCCGCTTGCTGAAAGCTTTAGAAATGTTTTTGTAACTAAAAAAGAAGGTGGCACTCACGTTTGGGCGATTTATTTTACGGGGCATGGTCTCCCTTCCTATCCAGAACGAAGAAAAATCGAGCACCTTACCCTTCTTAAGAACTTCTATGCAGAGCAACTCACCCTGCCTCAACGACCTGAAGAAAAAAGAACCGTATCTCAACGTAACCAGCTTATGCAAGATGAACTTACAAAAACAGAACTCAAACTTGCTCAGTTACCAAAAAGCCATGAGAAGATCATCTGCTCACTCAGCGTAGAAGAATTCAAGAAAGTACTTCTATTTTTACAGCTGGAGGTTGAAACCTCACTTCTTCTCTATACAAGCTGTTACGGTGGAGGCGATCATCTAGTATCTCCTTATCAAGGGAATACTAAGATCTTAAGGTATGACTGTATTGCGGGCTCATTAAGTGACACGGTCTCCTTTCAAACGACCCCTATGCTTTTGCTTCCTCCTTATCGCAGTAGTCGTACTTCATCAAAAACAATTATTGAAGGGATCAACCATGATTCCATCGATCTTAAGAACAAAAGATTAGCTCCTCTTACTTCCATTCATTTTGATGAGTTCTTTAAGAAAGTTCGAGATCCAAAGCGGGATGCATTTACGTTAATTCATTGCCTACACCCCTATACAGAGCATGGTAAAATGGTACCTGACAGCCTTGAAAATATAGCTCTAGAGCGCCCAGCAGGTAGTACATCGTTTACTGTTGTACGTAAAGGAGACTCTGTATCTCCTGCTTCATCGAAAGCACTCGGAACTTCGGTCGATGTTGCTCTCTTAACACAGCCCCGCTATGGACAACTTACTCTTGCTGAGCAGATACCAAGCTTCGTCTCATTACTCGAAGGGCCTGCCTACCATGTAATAGACTTCCTTGAAGCCGGTACCCAATCTCTCGGCCAACTTGCCATGAGTTTTCTTGGACTTCCCACACTCAGCACGCCAAAAGTATTCTGGATTAAAAAACTGACCTGCAAAAGAGAGAACCCTCCACCCTTTTTTCTGCCCTTAGAGTTTGTTAAGCCACTTATACGAGGTCGAGAAAGCTCGCAAACAGTCCTTTATAATGTCATCATAACAAGAAACGTTCCGACTACTGAAGCAATCAAACATGAAGCGTTCATCAGTATCTATTTTTCAGATGCACAGGGTACTACCTGGTATCTTCCTATAAAAAAATCATGGGGAACTTCATCAAAAGTTACTCAAGCCCTTGCTCATGCTGAGTTGTACACACTCTTTCCAGGATTACGAGAAGCAACACGCTAACAAATCACTTTAGAAGGCCACATTAAATTGTATACCAACCGTGTTTGCAAGTAATGCACGCTTTCCATTAAAGCCCCATTTGATCCATCCAAGAAGGGAAGGATACACGCGGGAACATTCATAGTCTTTCCAGAGATCGTGCTTGACCATAAAAATAAGACTATGGGCGGTCCAATCATACAGATTTTCTGCAGAGTTTGCTAACCGTGAGTCGATCCGGTCGCTGCCGAGATCGATTCGATCATCATTCTGCTTTAAAAGCTGATAGTTAAGTTTCAATGAGGTATTGCACCAAAAATTACATGATTCAAGATAGATATTGTATTGCTGCCCAAGACCAAACTCGCGGTATATCGGTGCGTTCTGTGCTAATAGAAGATCCGTTTGACCTGGAGCAGTTTTAACTCGGCGACATCGTGTGTTTCCAAATAGGTATTCGAATTGAACGTCAACACCACCCCGTAACGTATACCCAAAGTTGAGGTCAATACCTCCCGCAAACTGAAGACCCCAGGCACCATCACTGCCAAAAGGAAATGCAAGTAATCGATCTTCATCCATACGCTTTCCTGTAGGGACGATACATCCTAAACGAGCTATAGTTCTCACGTGAGTAAGCAAGGATCTGCATTGGGGAAAATCGCGCATCCAGTCAACCTGAACAACTAAATCTCCGACACCCGTCCTTTTCCATCCTCCGAGATTAAGCCCCCCGATCCTCTCAACTTCTTTAACCAGATCTTGTCCAAGAATCTGCTCACTCGTTGCGGGCTGTTCAATAGCCTGCCAAACCACATCCTTCAGTTCAGCATGGATAACTGGCACATAGAACCCTAACGTGAGTCCATGATTAAAATAAAATCTTTGAGCAATCAAAAGGTTTAACGGTATATGCAGGGACCCTGTAGGCCGAAACCGTCCATTTCTGCGAGCTTCATCATCAATGTTAAATTGCTGAGCAAGACTTCCAGATGCGGTGTCAGAATCGGTTCCCTTGAGAGCCGCCAGAGCATTCTGGGTATTCTGAAAGAGACCAAAAAGACAGGTCTTTTTATCATGGGAACAGATCCTATCTAAATCTATCTGCATTCCATACTCTTCAGTATCACGGAATGCACGAATATGAAAAGCTCCCTCATACCCAATGCTCAGCTGGCTTGAACCAATCGGTTCGGGCATTAAGGGACGATCACTGGGTCTAAATAAATTTATGCGCGGCATAGCACTGCAGGCTGATACACTTACTACAAAGCCTATAAGATAACGTAGATTCATGGAGTTACACCTTTATCGTTGAACACGTACACCAAAATCACCCGGAACCGTCCAGGCTCCTGAAGCAGAGTTGCGAAGCAAGAGCCCTATCGTACCTGCATTTTCAGGTAAGATCACGAATGGTACTCTCATACGCGCACTTTCCCCACTCTTAAGAGTTGGAGAAAGGAGTTGAAGAAGTGGTGGACTACTCCCGAAAGAACTTCTTGATAGAGCTATTAATGATCCATCCGTTACCACATAATTGCGGTACTCACCAACGTCGGTGAAAAATGAGTTTGTATCTCTCACTAAAAAATCGGGAAAAAGCAGAACAGAACTGTCTGTAGTCTGTCCATTTGTTAACGTAATGATTAACCTATAGATAAGAGCTTGGTTCAATCCGGTGTATGCATTCAATAGATAGATATTATCATGAGCTGTAGGATCTGAGGTTGTAATACCAAAGAGCCTCGTCACGGGACCTGCACTGGTTAACGAACCCACAGACTCTTTAAGAGGAACTTCAATCCACGGTACCTGGGTATCTACTCTAACATCCGCTCCAGTGCCTGACCTGAGCAACCCAAAACTTGTGGCCAAAAGTGCCAACGGTCCTTTTAGATATACATCTGAATAGCTAGCCTCAGATTTTTTCTGCGCTGCAGTAAGCTCGGCAAGAACTGTCTTAGATAGAGTTCCGTTTACTAAACTTTCCGCAGAAATAGTAATGCGCTCGAGCTTTTTCTGAGAAAGAGCAAATAGCTGCCCGTCTTGCACAATAAGTTTCCGGACAAAAGGTGTTTTACTTATACGCTTCCAGGAAGCTTGAGATGAAAGGCCTGCAAAGCCAGAACCCAAACCACTTTGTGCATCCCATCCTATGCCTTGCGCATCTGACAGAATTGCTATCCCACCTACCCCAGCGACGACAAACCAACCGGTAATGCCATCAGTAAGTACTGCCGATGAAGAAATAGGACCGAGGTTATCAAGTTCTCCACCAGAAAATACAAGGTTCGAAGCTGTTCCGCTAAAGCTGTTTAGAGAACCATCGGTACTGACAAAGACATTATTGAAACTCTCAAAAGGACCAAAAAGGCCCTGTTGCTTACCCGTTTGCCTTAGAAGCACTTTTTTTAGTCCAACATAACTTTGTACAGAGATTCGATGTGCTATGGTGGTAGTAAATCCATCTGTTGTAAAAGGAAAGTCGGTCAAACCTTGTACGCCACCATTTTGTTTGTTAAAAAAGGGCGCAATGAATTGACTCAGCTCATCAGATCCGTCGGTCCACTGGGAACGAAATACTTCTGTAGAAGTTCCCTCATTTTCAGGAAGCTTCCAAAAGATTCCAACAAGAGCATCATAAGCAAATCCAGCTATTGCATGAGAAGAATCGGCAACTCGCTGCCAATCTGTCCATCCACTTATGCGACCCAATTGATCAAAAACTGGCTGCGAAAAAAAGATGCCGGGCGCAAGCTGATCCTCATTGAGCGTAGCACTTGGGGTACAGGACACAAAAACCGCCTCTCCTGCTATCTGAATATCAGTAATCGGTCCAGGCAGCGTCGCTTGCCCTCCAACAGTTGCCGGCAATGAGCTCATGGTAAAAACATCTTGTGGTGCTTGGGCCGGAACAGCAAACACGCGAGCCCTAAATCTATGCGGTTTGCTCTCTCCAAAAAGAGTGACGGGAGAAGCTTGCACGTTAGCCAACGTTCCATGGCTAGTAGGAGATGCAATATTATCAACAAGAGGCAACGCAAATACCTTTTGCGCAAGAGCAGGATCATTTCCATTACCACCCACTACAATAAGATATCGCACATACGTCCTTGTTTGCATCGTACGAACCTTAAAAATACTCGTACTACTGTTTGCTCCAAGTTGGCCTACAATCTGGTTACTCCCATCAAAAACAGCATCAGGAGCGATGGCTTGGTACAGTACGTGCCCATTAGCTAAAGAAGCAACAATAATAGCACGTGCACCCGCTTTGGCAGCACCGCCTGCTGTTACCTGGGTGGCAATATAAAGTCTTCCTAACTCTCTATCAAAATGAAGGTCAACAGCCGAAGAAAGCACGCTCGCTGGAACCGAAATAAAGACCTGAGGAGTATCTTTACCAAAAGGTGCTGCCTTATTACCGATACTCGCCTGAGCAGTAACGACATCGGGAAACGATGAAGCTCCGGTGGTAGCATCTACAACATCCCATGCGAAAAACTTCTGCTTATCCTGAACAACTTGGCGAAATGCCGCAAGAGCAATTCCTGACCCATTGCCATCAAAGCCACCATTAGCATTAGGTACCGCGGCAATTGCTGCTAAGGAGGCACCTGGCTCTAAAGAAGTAGCAACTTCAGATGCAGTCGTCGTTAAAAAAAGAATCGATTGAGCTGTCTGCCCAAGAGCGTTATTAATAGGTACCGATTGAAATACTGCTATCGGATTACGCCGATCGTCAATAAGAAAAAGCGATGAAGGCAGAGTATGTGGAATAACTACGGGACGTCTATCAAGGAGAGCTAAATGATCTATTACTGCACCATTAAGAGGATTAGGTTTGTCAGGCTGCTCGTTTAAAGTAACTTTTACCGGGGTAATACCACGAAAGACCGTATCAGTTCTCCCTGCAACAGCTACAGCAAGATCATTATTTGGCACACTCGTAGCTGCCCCCACATACAATTGACCAAAGGGTCTATAGAGAGCATGAGTCCCCAAAGGAAAGGGGAACTTTTGGACAAGATGTGCACTCAGTGAGCTAGCTATGCAGAATACACTTAACAGGGAGATTTTCGGTATCATTGATGAATCCTTGGCATCATGAGCATTGGATCTTATTTTTTCTATGCAGTCCAGTATACAGCAAAAACTTATTTCTTTCCAAAAAAAAGAACGTTCTGTTTACTTGGGGTTTGCTACATGCATTAGACAAAAGGTACGAAGAGCGCGATACTACTTATCGACAGACTTAACCTAGGATACCTATGATCAAAATCGGAATCGACTCAGTCGAAATTGAACGCTTTATTCCCTGGATGGCATATTCTCAGAAAAAACTTTTGCGCATTTTTACCGATGAAGAACTTTCATACAGCTTTGCAGTACCACAAAAAACTGCCGAACGGCTTGCTGTCAGATTTGCTGCCAAGGAAGCTTTTTATAAAGCACTAACACCTCTACTTCCTCAACCAGCACCGTTTCTTTTTCTTGCTAAACACTGCTCTATTTCCTACAGCGGCCGCGGGGAACCTCTTTTAAAGTTTCCCTGGGAAAGCGTTAACGCCATCCAATACCGCGCCGAGGTAACCCTTACTCATACAAGAACAACCGCTACTGCTCTCGTACTCGTATCTTTAAAGTAGGCTGAAGAAGCAAGGACATACAAGTGGTTTACCTTGGGACTCTCTCAAGCCTATACGCTTTGTTCGGGTCTTCAAAGAGCGCAAAACACTCGTCGCCTATCAGCTTTCCTTACCTAGTCACCCTAAAGAATACTCAGAAATTAACTCGGATGCACTCTGATGACAAAATACGACCGAGTATATCCGAGTACAACAGTGAAGAGTAATTCCTTGTGAAGACTTCTCGAAATACCTCTTCTGTACAAGCAGATCCCCACTTATCATGAAAACAAGAAAACTTAATTTCGTGATAAGTCTTATTTCCTCTGGCTACAGAAATAATGACTAGATCGTGCATTTTATTTTTCATTTATCACGGAATTACGAAATGATTTTGTGATATTTTTTTCCCAACATGGGGGTTGGCGACCTAGCCAAAACGTATGAATGAGACGATCTTTCCTCTATCGGCCACTGTAAAAGGATTGAGGAGCACACCGAATAGTATCTGAATGTACGCGAAATAATTTTTCCCCAAACTTTTCACCCTACCAGCCCCATGCGTCAACAAAAGCTAAAAAAACTGCCCTCTTTGTTGACAATTTAGCAAATGGGACTATACTTACGTTATATCCTAAAGATCCACGATTAGAACAAATATTCGACGCGGGGTAGAGCAGCCTGGTAGCTCGTTGGGCTCATAACCCAAAGGTCGCTGGTTCAAATCCAGCCCCCGCAACCAATTCTACTGTTTTTTAAGAAAATTTTCGGCATCTGTAAGAAGATTGCGCGCATTACGGTAGGTTAATTTCCTGAAAGCCTCATCGTAAGGAAGCCAACAAAAACCTTTATGCTCGTGTGAGATATGCACATCTTTTGAGAAGGCCTCTCCTAAGAAAAAGGTAACTTTCTTATCCACAAGAACACCTTGAGGGTCTTTGAACTTATAAAAAAGGTCTTCCATAAAACCTTCATCAAGTCTCGCCTCAAGGCCTGTCTCTTCCTTTAGTTCACGAATAGCAGCATCTTTTGAAGTCTCGCCTGGTTCAAGCTTACCCTTCGCAAGGTCCCAATACCTCCTAGGATAGGCAAGGAGCAGATACACGCGTGTAGGAACATCGTTTATGAGCTCCATCGTATAAACTATAATACCTGCTGAAATCTCTTTTTTCATCATCACTCCAAAAAGTAAAGGCTCACACCGCCTTTATTACGCATATAATAGAGAAAGCCTGCGGGAATCAAGCATATCGGTCCCACCCACATCCAAAGACCAATATGATGGAGCAAGAAATCTGCGAACCGCTCAGGAACGACGTAGATAATAGCCATAACCCCAAGATGGTACAGAAGAAAGAAAATGCCCATAAAGATAGCAAGCTGTATCCCATAGGCAAGCATATACCGTGTAAATTGTTTCATATATATTTTAAGACCGAGTCGTTGCTGCAGAACAATAAGAAGGAGAAGAGTCTGAACTACCGCTGCAAAAACGGTCGCTAGAGCAATTCCCTGAGCCCCATAGAGAGGCATGAGAAAACGATTAAGGATAACGTTTACCATAACGCCAATTACCGTAATAATTGCCGTATAACGTGTCTCGTGCAATGCATAAAATATATTCAGAAGCATTTTATTAATGGAAAAGAAAAAGAGACCGGGTAAAAAAGCAACAAGCAATGAGGCCGCTTCTGTCACCATGGCTAAGGTAAACTCACCAGTAATTTGATAAAAGATCGTATAGAAAATGTCATAGGAAAAAAAGGTCATAAGCAGAGCAACGGGAATAGTTATCCAGAAGATAAACTTTGTTGACTCTAAGAGATAATAGCTCAAGCGCTTAGGTGCGTAGGTGGATATACGAGAAAAGTGAGGTAACAAGATTGTTGAAAAGGCTACTGCAAAAGCCCCTAAAGCTATAGTCATGAATTTTGATGAAATCGACACCAACGTTGCAGAGCCGGTAGGTAGAGTTGATGCAAAATTATTATCGATAATAAGGTTAATCTCTACAATGCTTACGCTCAATAGGCAGGGGATGAACTTGGCAATAACCTCTTTAAAGTACTTATAGGTATTCTTATCAGGCCATTCAATGGTAAAATGCAGACCTACATACACATACGCATAAATAAGCGCCTGAGCGAGTCCTCCAAACAACAAAAAGTATGAAAACACTTCTACGGAAAAGCCCATCCATTGGCAGACTGCAAGTCCTGCAATATAAAAAACATTTAAAAGCGTTGGGCCCCAGGCAGGGACGGTAAAGTGCATCTTGGCTTGCAAGGCACTCTGTAATAAGGCACTCGTAAACATAAAGAATACAAAATAAATGAGAATGCGAATGATGCTGGTAGCCACTTCCATCTCGACGGGCTTATTTATAAAACCTGATGCAATCAACCTAATAATTACGTGTGGAAAAAAGGAAATTAGCACACACAAGGCAAGCACCAGCGTTCCAAAAACCGCATACGTTAACGTCATGAGCTTGCTTGCCTGCTTCTGCGAATCTTCTGAGGTTACCTTAATGATTGTGGGAACAAAAGCTGCACTCAATGCCCCTTCTGCGAAAATTTTTCGCAAGAGATTTGGTATCTTAAGGGCTGTGTTAAAGGCATCTGAAAATGCCCCTACACCAAGATAACTTACCTGGAAGATCTCCCGGACTACCCCAAGTAGTTTGCTAAAAAGTAAGGACGCTGAAACACTCGCCGTTTTTTTTAGAATCGATTTCTTATGAAGCTTACCCATAGGTTTTCTGCTCCATTGCTTGCTTTGGTAAAACACAGGGAACAGTGCAGAGATTCCCTGCTTCAAGTTTTAAGGTGATATCAAGCATACCTAGTACCATGGCATCATGGGTAGCAATAAGCAACCCCGCGTCTTTTTCATTCTGATACATACAGAGTACTGACATAATATCACGTGCAGTTGCATCATCCAAATGGGCCGTAGGCTCATCAGCAATAATAAAAGATGGCTCTGCAAAAAGGGCCCGGGCAATGCATGCTCTCTGCTGTTCCCCGCCTGACAGTGAACGTGGGCGTTGATCTTCCTTACCAGCTAATCCAATCTGGTTAAGAAGATCCTGTGCTTTTTGATAGGCAATATCATACTCTTGGTATTCAATAAGACCTTTAATCATAATATTTTCAATCAGAGAAAGTTCATCAATCAGGTGAGGAGACTGAAAAAGAACTCCAAGCTGCCTACACATACCTAATCTATCATCTGGTTGACCTGCATAGAGGTCTCTACCCTGGAGAGACACCTGCCCTGAGGTAGGGGTTTCAAGGCCGGACAAAAGTGCAAGTAAGGTAGACTTGCCTGAACCAGACGCGCCCATGAGACCATAAGAGGACCCTTTTTGAAATTGATAGGTTATATCTTTCAAAATCTCAACCTGCTTCAATCCCTGCAAAAAAGTAAGGGTAACGTTCTGAACTTGAAGATACGATAGTATAGACATCGCAAAATACCTTTTGTTATTCTTTTTCCGTGTCTCTTAGAATACCTCAAAAATAGATCTTGAGAAAGTATTGTAATCGACAACCAACTTCCGCTAGACTCAAGATATGGTTAGATAGAAATTTAAGGGGAGTTAATGAAGCAAAGCGAACAATTAGTGCATAATGCACTACCAGAGATGCTCCCTGTTGTTCCTACAATGGATATAGTGGTTTTTCCTAATCAAATTGTGCCACTACTTGTTCTTGATGAGCGAATTATCCAAGGAATTAATAAAGCTGTTGATGATGAGCATAAGCTCGTCCTTCTCCTTGCATCAAAAAAGCAATCCGATACATACCAGGGTATTATTGGTACGAAGGACTTATATGATGTAGGTACCGTTGCATCGATCATGCGCGTCATCAAAGTGCCCGAGGGGGGCATAAAAATATTAGTACAAGGTATTACACGGGCTTTTGTCCATGATGTAGTTGCAGATGAAGGCGTTCTACATGCAGATATCGAACAAATATTTTATGAGGAAGAGCTTTCAAACACTGAAACTCTAGCTCAGAAAAAAAACATTAAAGATCTTGCGGAGCACATTTCAACATCAGGACATGCACTCAGCCCTGATTTCCATATTATTTTATCAAAAATGAACGACCCTGAGAAAATGGCCGATTTCATTTTATCTCATCTTAACTTACGGGTCGACCAAGCACAGCGCCTTTTGGAATGCCGCACACATACGGCCCTTCTGGAAGAACTTTTTGCACATTTATCAAAAGAATTTGAAGTCAGCGAAATGCAAGAAAATATTAAAAGTCGCGCTCGTGAATCGATGAATCAGTCACAAAAAGAGTTTTATCTGCGTGAGCAAATTAAAGCAATTAAAAAAGAGCTTGGCGAAGACGATGCAGATGAAATTGATCAGCTACGCACAAAGATCGGTAAGCTTGAACTCACCGAAGAAGTACGAACCGAAGTAAACCGCCAGTTAAATCGGCTTGAAAAAACATCTCCTGACTCTATGGAAGCAGCAGTCATACGTGGCTATCTCGACTGGATCGCAGGACTTCCCTGGGGGATCGAAACAGTCGATAATCTAGAGATAGAACACGCCAAACAGATTCTCGATGAAGATCATTATGGATTAAAGGAAATAAAAGAGAGAATTCTTGATTTTATATCAATACGTCATCTAAAACAGGATGGGTATTCTCCTATTCTCTGTCTTGCAGGTCCTCCGGGAACTGGTAAAACTTCGCTTGGCAAATCTATTGCTCGCAGCCTGGGACGAAACTTCTTTAGAATATCCTTAGGTGGGGTTAATGATGAGGCTGAGATTAGAGGCCATAGACGTACCTACGTAGGTGCCATGCCGGGAAGATTTTTACAAGGCATTAGAAAAGCAGGCTCTATGAATCCTGTGATTATCATTGATGAGCTTGATAAGATCGGTTCAGATTTCAGAGGGGATCCATCAGCAGCTATGCTTGAAGTGCTCGATCCTAACCAGAATGTATCTTTCTATGATAACTATTTAGGGCTTCCTTTTGACTTGTCGCGGGTCATTTTCATTGCGACAGCCAATAATGTGGATTCTATATCAGAACCACTTCGTGATCGTATGGAAGTGATTCATCTTGCAGGGTACACTCTTGAAGAAAAAATTAATATCGCAGTCAATTACCTGACAAAGAAAGCAATCAATGAATCAGGTTTAGATGCCCATCAAATAATTATCAGCAAGGAGATCATTTCCGAAATTATCCAAAGCTACACACGAGAAGCAGGAGTTAGGGAACTTGAACGACTTCTTAAAAAACTCTGCTCAAAAGCTGCACGTTCTCTCGTGGAAAAAAATGAACTTATAGTATTTAGTATCGACAATCTAGAACTCTACCTCGGGCCACGGAAATTTATTCAAAGTGAAAGCTACTCAGAAAGCCAAGTAGGTATCTGCAACGGACTCGCTTGGACTGCCTATGGGGGTGAAATTATCAAAGTTGAGGCAGTTATCATGCCCGGAAAAGGGAAACTCATTCTTACCGGATCTCTTGGTAATGTCATGCAGGAATCTGCACGCGCTGCACTAAGTTATGCCCGTGCTCATGCAAAAGAATTTGATATCGACACTAAAATGTTTACGCAGTATGATCTCCATATCCACGTCCCAGGAGGAGGCATTCCAAAGGATGGCCCTTCTGCAGGAGTAACTCTGCTCTCATCAATTCTATCGGCAATGACCGGACGTGCTATTAATGCGGCTTATGCGATGACAGGAGAGCTGAACCTACGTGGAAATGTGATGCCTATAGGCGGAGTGAAAGAAAAAATTCTTGCTGCTAAGCGCAATATGGTTCCAAATGTCATATTGCCCGATCAAAACAAAAATGATCTGATTGGAGCAGAAGAATTAACCGAAGGAATTGAAGTCATTTGGGTGAAACATGCTGACGAAGTACTTACCCACGTGCTTATGCCCGTTATCAAAAAAACTTCTGGGCCCCACTAATCGGGATGTCTCATGAAAAAGGTCTGCACAATCGGCAGTGCAACTCAGGATATCTTCATGCTCTATGAAGGCGCTGATACACTTTTCATGCGCACCAAGCACTCCGAGTGCTCCTATATTCTTTTGCCTCAAGGCGCAAAGATAGATATACCTTTGGCACATTATGCCTTAGGAGGCGGAGCTACCAATGTTGGCGTAGGTCTTAAAAAGCTGGGATTTGAGGTAGAAGTATTCTTCAGGACCGGCAACGATGCCACGGGATGTTCTATTAAAGAAAAGCTCGCACATGATGGTATTAGCACTAAGTATTGTACAACAGATAACGAACATGGCACTGCAATATCAGTTATCATCCCCTCCCAAGAGCATGACCATGTAGCGCTCTGCTATCGAGCTGCTAACAGAAATCAAAAAAAGGAAGATTTTCCGCTTGCACTGCTAGAAGAGATTGATCTTCTCTATCTTGGACCCTTAGGCGGTCAATCTCAGGAACTTCTTCCCTACCTTGCACCTCGAGCACATGCTGCAGGAGTTACGGTTGCTCTTAATCCTAGCATGATTCAACTCACCCACAATACTCTTGAGCTTACTGAGTCTCTACGTTATTGCGATATACTCGTGGTAAATACTGCTGAGTCAGGATATCTTATGCAAGCTCTTTTGCAGCAAAAGAAACAACCGGTGTTTTATTATAGGCAATCGGAAGAACCAGCACTCTTACAAGACCACCTTTCTTTTAATAACACTGATCAAAGTTTTTCATTGCGAGCTATCGCAAAACTTATTCTTAAGAGTGGCCCACAAACTATCGTTATTACCAATGGAGCCGAAGGGGTCTATGTCGTAACTGCAGAAACTATCTATTTTCATCCAAGTATACCGACGAGTCCTGTGTATAGCCTGGGAGCAGGTGATGCCTTTAATAGCGGTTTTTTAGGAGCTCTTTCTCTTGATATCCCACTCGATAAAGCTCTTATATATGGAATTCTCAACGCATCTTCAGTCATCCAGCATCCTGATGCTAAACAGGGGCTCTTAAGTCTTGAAATACTAGAACAAAAGGCAGAGAGCATAGGCACAAAGTTAGTAAAAACGTATGCCCTTTGACCAATAAAAGAGCAAGATTCCAAACACCACATACGCCTACAGATTTAATAAAGCCATCGTATAGTCCACCTTCACGAGCATCAAAGGGAATACATCAGGATTTTTTTTGAAAAAGTTCAATTATTTTAGGAAGTATACGATCGCAAAGCTCACATTGCATGGTAATATGAGCTTTCAACTTAACATTTTCTTGGGAAAGTCTGAGTTTTCCCTGTCACTAATTGAAACTATAACATCAACCCACGTATTGATTGCTCACAAAAACAGTTGGGCTAATAGAGAAAACTCGACATATGACCCAAAGATCCGATATTTTTAGACTTCCAGGTCATATATCCTTGTCTCATGTGCAAGAATGTGGTAATATGATCTAAACATCCAATATTCTTAGATCTTTGGGTCACAATATGAAGATTAGCATCTTAGACAAGCTTTTAAGGTCAAAGAAAACTGTCTTTTCTTTCAAGGAAATTCTTTTGCTATCAGGCGAAGCTGATCCAAAAAAAATTATAAAGCGCCTTAGTTATTATGGTAAGTCTGGAGATTTATATCACATTCGTCGCGGTCTTTACTCAAAAGATAAGAACTATAATCGACTTGAAGTGGCAACAAAAATTATAACTCCTGCCTATATCAGTTTTGAAACGGTATTAAGGAATAAGGGGATTATCTTTCAATTTTATAGTCAAATTTTTGTAGCCTCTACCCATACTCGAAACATCACATGCGATGGTCAAGAATATGTTTTTAGAACTATTAAATATTCAATTCTTTCAAATCCAATTGGGGTTGATATCGGAGATCTGTATAGTATCGCCTCTGCAGAGAGAGCGTATCTCGATATGCTGTATATATATAGTGACTATTACCTCGATAATCCCAGTCCTCTTAACTGGGAAGTCGTATATGAGATACTTCCCATCTATGAAAACAAGCGAATGAAGAAAGTTGTTGATAGACATTATTCGCTGTATCAAGAAAGCTTAAAGGAGAATGCTAGATGACCCTTAACGTTGCTCATCATGAAGAAATTCTCGTAAAGATTCTTAAAGCCATTGCAGATGATGTAAGCCTAGCTCCCCATCTCGCCTTTAAGGGGGGTACCGCAGCTATGCTTTTTTATCATTTGGATAGATTTTCGGTTGATTTAGATTTTGATCTTTTAGATAAAAACCAAGAAGAGGCTGTCTTTCAAGGGATCCTTGATATCTTAAAAAAATACGGAACTATCAAAGAAAGCCAAAACAAAAAACATACTCTTATCTTCTTGCTCTCCTATGAAGGCAAAGCAGAAAATGCTCAAAACCTTAAGGTTGAAGTAAATAAGAGGCCTTTTGGATCACGCTATGAAATAAAAACATTCATGGGAATTGCGATAAGAGTGATGGTACAAGAAGATATGGCTGCTCATACACTTGTCGCTATGTATGAACGAATGGGCAGAACTAATAGAGACATATACGATGTTTGGTTTTTCCTGCACCACAATTGGCCTATTAACCAAGAAATTATTCTTTCAAGAACAAGCATGGAATACGGAGCATTCCTGAACCATTGTATCAATGCGCTTGAACAATTAGATAATCGATACATTCTGAAGGGTCTTGGTGAACTTCTCTCTGAAAAACAAAAAATTTGGGTAAAAGCAAAATTGAAAAGTGAGACCATTTTTTTGCTCACCTTGAAAGCTCGTAGTGAAAGGACTTACACATAGGCGTAGTCCTCTGCCACTCTATATACCCATCACTCAGCCAGGGGACACTTCTGGCAATTAACCTGTCTCATAGGATCCTACGTAATCCTAAGTCTTGCCCGTTTGTAATCTGGCCGGAAATGACTTCAATACCTAAAATAACTTGTCCTAATCGGAAAATTGACTATACTTTTTCTAACAGGGTACCTTAAGGTCATACTCGCTAAAAGGGACATATGGCATTAGAACACGAATCCTCACATCCTTCTCAGCAAAAAAACTTAATTGGTAAGATAGTCGAAGTAAGTGGTACTGTTATCGATGTAGCTTTTTCTCGACAAGCCGTACCTGAAATATTTAATGAACTCCAAGTCATTATACCTCCTCAAAATGGAAATCCAGAAAAGCGGGCAAGCGTTGAAGTCGCCCAACAATTAGGCGATGGTGTTGTTCGTTGTATCGCTCTTGAAAATATTTTTGGTATCTATCGCGGCCTTGACGTAGTTGATATGGGAGGCCCCATTAGAGTCCCAGTGGGAGACCAAGTTCTCGGAAGAATATTTGATGTGCTTGGCAATCTCATAGATGGCGGTCCGGAGCTCGAGAATCCTCTTCGGTTACCCATTCATCGCGGACCACCAGCTTTTATCGAGCAACGAATTGAAAATGAGATTCAAGAAACCGGTATTAAAGTTATCGACCTTGTCTGCCCATTTCTCAAAGGTTCTAAGATCGGGCTTTTTGGTGGTGCAGGTGTCGGAAAAACTGTTTTAGTGACTGAGCTTATTCGTAATATTGCCATAGAGCATGCAGGAGTGTCCGTTTTTACTGGTGTAGGAGAACGTACCCGAGAAGGGAACGAACTCTGGCTTGATATGAAACGCTTTGGTGTGCTTGATAAAGCAGTTCTTGTATTTGGCCAAATGGGAGAAATGCCCGGAGCTCGTTTACGCGTAGGGCTCTCTGGACTGACAATGGCTGAGTATTTTAGAGATCATGAAAAGAAAGATGTACTTCTCTTTATTGATAACATATTTAGGTTAGTGCAAGCAGGATCAGAAGTATCAGCAATCCTAGGACGTATGCCATCAGCCGTAGGATATCAGCCAACCCTTGCATCAGAAATGGGATCTTTCCAGGAGCGAATTACCAGTACCATTAACGGTTCTATTACCTCTATCCAAGCAGTCTATGTACCTGCAGATGACATCACCGATCCGGCTCCAGCTACAACTTTTTTACACTTAGATGCTAGTACCGTGCTCTCTCGTAAGCTAGTTGAACTTGGTCTGTACCCAGCCATAGATCCTTTAGAATCTAATTCAAAAGGGCTTGACCCTTCAATTGTAGGCGAAAAGCATTATAGAGTTGCACGAAGAGTTCAAGAAATACTGCAGCGCTTCAAAGAGCTTCAGGATATCATCGCAATCTTAGGTGTTGATGAACTTGCTGAAGATGATAAGCGCTTAGTAAAACGCGCAAAACGCATTCAGAAGTTTCTTACACAGCCACTCTTTTCAGCGGAGTTTTCAGCTGGCTTAAAGGGCGTATTTGTTCCCAAACAAAAAATGGTTGATGACTTTGACCGTATAATTAACGGAGAAGGTGACAATCTTCCTGAGCAAGCTTTTTATATGGTGGGAACCCTTGAAGAAGCATTTGAAAAAGCCGATAGAATGCTGAAGAGTGAAGGCTAGCTATGGAACTCAAGATTGTACGGCCCATGAGCTCTCAGACCATGAATATCAATTGGCTTGAAGCTCAAACTGAGCAAGGCAATTTTGTGATTATGCCAGGGCACACACCCATGGTTATCTTGCTTGCCCCCAATAAAGAACTCTCCATTGAAATGTGGGATTGTACCCGAACTGAGATGACTATCGCTGGCGGCATACTACAAATTACTCGAACCTCCATAACCCTGCTTATAACTCATGAATGAACATTTAGGCCATATCGTTTCTGGTTCTCTTATTGAAGGACTTACCATGCGAGTAAGTGCTCATACGGCACTTGAGCAACTTAAAACGGGGAAGTTCGTTTCAATTCATGGAGACAACCATCGCTTTTTTTGTTTAATTACCAATGTAAGTTTAGAAGTAACCCATCCCGATATCTTACTATTCCCTCCAACGGATGAAGAACCGCTCTTAAAAGATCTCTTGCGAACCAAAGATATCTATGCAACAGCAACGTTACGCCCTATGCTCACGCTCTCTGCTGATGGAATTCCTGCTCCCGTAAAAACAGTCCCTCCTCACTTTGCTCCGGTAAAAGAGGCAACAGCAAAAGATATTGCTCAGATTTTTGGTGATGAAAAAGATGTAAGTAAGCGCTATTTTAAAATCGGTAACCCTCTTGATATGGATGCTTCTGTATGCCTTGATCTTGAAAAGCTCACTGAGCGTAGTAACGGCATTTTTGGAAAAACAGGAACCGGTAAAACATTCTTAACTCGCTTAGTACTTGCGGGGCTTATTCATAATGACAAGGCGGTCAATGTTATCTTTGATATGCATAGTGAATATGGATTACAAGCACGCAAAGAGGGCAACCAAGAATCGTTCGTGAAAGGCCTTAAAACGCTGTTCCCCGAAAAAGTTGCTATCTTCTCTTTAGACCCTGCATCTACTCGACGTCGTGGCGGCATGCCCGACGTTGAACTTACTCTTTCATATAGCTCTATCGCAGTTGAAGATATTGTTTCACTCGATACAGAACTTAATCTTAATCCAACTGCCTATGAAGCAGCTTATTTAATTGCTGCCAAATATAAGCAAAACTGGCTTGAAGTCTTTTTAGCACAAGGCGATACGTTGAAGGAGTTTGCACAGGAGATTGGTGCTCATCCTGAATCCATCGCCGCACTGTATCGAAAGCTTAAAGCTATCGATCGACTTCCTTTTATCACACCATCGGTAGCATCTCAAAGAGATGTTATCACTCAGATGATGGAATACATAGATAAGGGAATCTCAATAGTAATTGAGTTTGGTAACTTTACCTCTACCTTCTGCTATCTATTGATAGCAAACATTATTACTCGAAGGCTTCATGCACTCTATATTAAAAAAACTGAACAGTTCCTCGGTTCACAAAGAACAGCCGATGAGCCGAAAAAGTTGATGATCACTATCGAAGAGGCTCATAAATTCCTTAATGTCCAAGCAGCACGCCAAACTATATTTGGCATCATAGCACGTGAGATGCGAAAATATTACGTATCATTATTAGTCGTTGACCAGCGTCCTTCTGGTATAGATCCAGAAATACTTTCTCAGATTGGCACTAAGATTGTAGCTCAATTAAATGATGAAAAAGATATCCAAGCTACTCTAACGGGAGTTAATAACGCTGCACAGCTACGCACCGTTCTTGCCGGCCTTGAAACTAAAAAGCAGGTCATTCTTCTTGGCCATGCTATCGCTATGCCGGTGGTTATCCAAACACGTGAATACGATGAGAAGTTTTATCTTGCTATGATGCATACTATGGCAGCAAAACCGGTCAAACAGCTCATCGAAGATATCTTTTAATTGTACGATTCTTTTTATATCTGTTATTGCGTGACGATCGGCGAGTAGCAACAAAGCGTTTTGCAGGACTTATTGAAAGATTCTTGCACACATTCTCGATGTAGCTAAATACATCATCTTCATAAGCTGGTTCAGTAGAGTATGGATAATACATAGGATTAGCATACTCTCTATCACTATCAAGATAGGGCCATCGACGAGGCAATTCAGGGCCAACGAAGCTCGCCCTAGAACTTACCGAAAAAGTCTTACAGAGATACTCAATATACTGTACTACATCACTTGATTCATTCACAGGCGCATTCATATTATCAAAAAGATAGAGACCCCGACCTGTTGCATTCTGATATAATGAAACAAGAACAGCATGATCAACACCTTGGCTCTTTACGTAGCATATAAAATGAATGACCGTTACTGGGTTCTTTGTGAGGTACTTTTTTATAGACTCAATAGTACCCTTCTGCTTTTGCAAAACTGCTGCATCCATGCGGCGATTAATCTCTGCCTGAGAAGACCCTGCAGGATAGGAAATCCTTACGGACTCAGAAATCAAAAACTCAACTTGCTTTGTCTTTTTGCCCCTATACAGGTCGTACGTGGGCATGAGCTTAAGAATATTGCGAGCAAGATGCTGTATATCGGTATTGGTACTAGCCTGTAGAGGATCTAATCTTTTATTTTGTACATAGGGAAGAACCTTATCTTCAAAGGTTTCATACTTATATGCCTTATTTTGAAAGCTACACTTCTGCTGAAAGTTCGCTGCATTAAAAAGGCAATTATAGCCGCAGCTGAAGGCATCAAGTTGCTTAGTTTTCATGTAATGGACCGCCTTTGAAGCTAGCTTACGGGGCAAGGGAAGCTCCTGGCCGCAGCAAGACAAGAAGCTCAGGGCCATGAGAAGAAACGCACAAATTCGTGATACAAACATAGGACCTCCGTTACATATGGGTTCATGAGAAAGTGTACTACAGATCTCCTTATTTGAAAAAACCCCCCTTGTGTACCCAACATATACGCGATACACTATTCAAATGGAAACCGTACGTCCACTCATTACAAAAGCACTTGCTCTTATCCCAGCCACCGATGGTGCTGTTGCGATAGACTTTGGCATTGGAACTGGAGAAGAAACAGGCGCCCTGCTTCATCATGGCTATTCAGTGATTGCTATTGATAATTTTAAGGAGTTTCTCGACGAAGTGCGCTTACGAAAAGACGTTCAGCCGCACCTTACTCGATTATTTACCATACAGGCTAATTTCGAAGAACTCGACTGGAGACCCATTCCACCAGTTGACCTTTTTGTCGCCTCATTTTCGCTCTGTTTTATACAACCAGAAAAGTTTCAGAGTATATGGCACCATATCGTCAAGCAGATCAAACCTGGTGGTTATTTCATAGGGGAACTCTACACCCATCTTCAAAGAAATACTCAAATTGACGGTTTCTTTACCGAAGAAAGCTCTGAGTTAATTCCCTTGTTTACTGAAAAAGAGCTTCGAGAGCTTTTAAAAGATTTTGAGAGTATCTACTTTGCCGAAGCCAAAGAGCTGTACGAAGTACAGGATACTGGACATTCTGAAGACGGAACTATCTATTCTGTTATTGCTCGAAGAAAAGAGCTCTTTTCTTCATGATATTTGCAGCTCAGCTTACTCTGAGCTATACTGCTTTCAGCTTCATTCAGTACAACATCCACCTAAGGACGTAACCTATGAAAAAAATACTCGGCACACTTGCGTTACTCATTGCAGCAGCTGGCTTCTTATTTTGGTACCGGTCTACAAGTGACGTCAAGCCTCTAAGCCAAGTTCTCATCGTAGGAACGAGCGCTGATTTTCCACCTTTTTCTTTTAGAAGCCCCGAGGATGACCAAATTGTTGGTTTTGATATTGATGTGATTAAAGAGGTTGCTAAACGACTTTCACTTGAGATTGAGATTCAAGATAAACCATTTGGTACGTTAATACCTCAAATTGAGCTTGGCCAAATTCATGTAATTGCCGCAGGAATGACACCAACTCCTGAACGGGCAAAACGTGTTCACTTTACAAAATCATATCTCTCAGGTAACCCACTACTCATCGTCACCAAATCTTCATCAGATATCCAAGGGCTTGAAGATCTTAAATTGAAAGAGGTCATTGTAAACACCGGATATACAGCAGAAACCTACATGACCTCACTCATGTCCTCAATGGCCATTATGGAGCTCCTGCGCTTACCCCGCGTTACCGATGCCTTAACAGCTCTTGAGTACGACAAAGCTGATGCTTTTGTAACGGCAGCATTTACTTTACAGCCTTACATAAAAGAAGGTGACACTCGCTTTAAGGTACATGTGATCCCTCAGACGGATGAAGAAAATGCCCTTGCGATATCTAAGCATCTTCCTGAAGAGTTTGTTCAAAAAGTACAGAAAGCACTTGATGATATGGAAGCTGATGGTACCCTTGCAGCTCTCAAGAAGAAGTGGAACGTACTATGATCGATCTCGCTCTTATTACCTCAGCAGCACCACAGCTTCTTAGGGGAGTCTTAGTTACCCTGCAAATAGCCTTCTGTGGCTCACTACTTGGATTTTTTGGAGGTACACTTCTTGGTATAGCTCAAACAGGCTCTTCAAAGCTTCTGCGTTTCTTGGTTACGATGTATGTAACTATCATCCGCGGTACACCTATGCTGCTCCAGATTATGTTCTTTTTTCTTATGTTACCAAACCTAGGCATCCATATAGCGCCTTTACCAACCGCCATTATAGCTATTGGCTTAAATAGCAGTGCCTATATCAGCCAAATTGTTCGTTCAGGAATCACTTCAGTTTCACAAGGACAGATCGAAGCTGCAACAACGCTTGGCTTATCACGCTATGATATCACACGCTATATCGTTCTTCCTCAAGCATTGAGAATAGTTCTACCTGCCTTAGGAAATGAATTTATTACGCTCATTAAAGATTCAAGTTTAGCATCTACTATTGGAGTTCTTGAGCTGTATAAGCGCGGCGAAATCTTTGTTTCCCAGTCCTATAATGCCTTGGGAGTATACACCCTGGTGGGACTTCTCTATCTTTTAATAACCTCAGTAGTATCATTACTCTTTTTAAAGCTCGAACATTCTTATCGTAAAAAACATGCTAGAAATTAAAAAGCTCACCAAGTGCTTTGGTTCCCAAAAAATACTTAATGAGATTACTCTTGCAGTTAAACCAGGAGAAATCGCCTTCCTATTAGGCCCCTCAGGAGTTGGGAAGTCTACCCTTTTGCGTGTCCTTAACAATCTTGAAACGATTGACGAAGGTACGCTTTTACTTGATGGAGCACCACTCAAGCCGCATGATGTAGGCATGGTGTTTCAGCAGTTCAATCTCTTTGATCATATGACCGTAGAAACTAATATTACATTTTCGCTGATTAAAGCAGCAGGTAAGACTCCCCAAGAAGCTCAGCTCATCGCACATGATCTTCTTACCCGTTATGGCCTTTCAGATAAAGCATTACTCTATCCAAGCCATCTTTCTGGAGGACAAAAGCAGCGACTTGCTATCGCACGCTCACTCGCTATGAAGCCCCGAGTTATCTGTTTAGACGAACCAACTTCTGCCTTAGATCCGATGCTTACTAACTATGTCGCACAGACCATACAAGACCTTGCAAAAGATGGCTATGTGGTGCTCGTTGCATCGCATGATATTGGGTTGCTTAACAAGCTTGGCTGCACTATTTATCTTATGAAAACAAAGGGAGAAATTGCCCAAATAGCTAAGAGTTCTGATTTTGAAAAAAATCCTGCTAACTACCCTCTCATTAAAAAGTTTATAGAAGGACATCAGGAGTAATATCTTGTATTTCACAAAAGTCTTTCTGAAATATTTGACCTTTTTGAAATTAACTGTTAGTCTTGCTTCTTAGTAAATAGAAATGACATTATTGTCCCCGAACAATATTCGTATTGTTCGTGTCCCCCCTAACCCTTCAGCTTTACAAAGTTGAAGGGCTTTTTTTTTAGAGCACTTTTTTGATCAGCTAACACAATATGATGGATCCCATTGCTATCTGTCAGCGTAATACCATGAGAGCTGATACTGACGACTTCATACTCTCGGTATCTCTCATGAACTCGTAAGAGCAAGAACACGCCATCAAGGTATACGCGTGCAAAATACTCCTGATTATTAAGACAGCCGATGCTTACGCAGGCAATCACCTGAAAGTCATCGCCATATAAAAAAGGGTTCCTGTGGACAGCCACCAGCGAGAATGCCCACAGTACACCAAGAGCAAGAACCTTCATCGTGACTCCTTAGGGGAAGATTCCTTACATGCACCAGCATAAACACCAAATGTACCGCTCAAAAGCAATCCTTCTGACCGTTGAGTAATAGTACATTCACCACATCGGACACTTTCTGAAGATAGGAATGCATAGAGATCCTCATATGACCCAAGAAGTTCGCAGACAACCATTTGTTCAACAACATACCGATACTCTCTAGGAGGTTCATTTTTGTACTGTATAAATTGTAGATTGTTCCTATGAATGGCTCTCATGCAGGAACCTAAGGCCTCCGCTATCGTGAAGGGCAAGTTTTGCCGAGTAAAAGACTGATGTAGGTCTGATAGTTTTTGCTTAATGAGATGTGCGTGCTGCATTCTTTTCTGCAGTAGTGCAATACGTTTTTGAAGCTGCATTGTATGCTGCCTCTGAATACTCATTTCTTGGTGAAGAGGGCATAAGCCCCATACATACCAAGAACCCACAATGCTTCCAAAAAAAAGAAGAGCACCAAGAGCAAGATACGTATCGGAAACTGCCGTAATATACGACCCCAAAAATTGGTACTTCATAGTAACCAGTTCGGGCGAGGAAGTTGTTCTAGCTTCTTAGAAAGTTGGCTTTGTCCACTCGAGAGGTTCTACAGGTACGGTATTAACGCGCATTTCCCAATGTAGATGATACCCTGTTGCATAGCCGGTTTTACCAACCGTACCTACCGGTTTACCTTTTTTGATACGATCTCCAACCTTAATATCAGCAAATTCATCGAGATGGAAAAAGAGTGACATAAGTCCATAGCCATGATCTATTGCTATCGTATTGCCACTATGGGCATACCTGTCCCTGATCACGACAATCCCCTCTTGGGGAGCCCAGACGACACTTTTCGGTGTGGCTATCAAATCGAGAGCTTTATGCTGACACAAACCACGTTCTTGCGTTGCACGGATCACCCCAAAATCTGAGGTGATTTGCGTTGTATCCTTAAGCTCTAAAGGTACAATAAAGTGGCCATGCCAAAGCTTATGCTGAGGAGACTTTTTGGTGAGCTCAACTATTGCATCTTCAAGCTCTTTTTCAGGACGACCGAGACTATTTTCTTCCTGAATCTTTTGCTTATCTACCCGTATTGTCTGCTTTTTAAAAGGGAAAGCAACTATAGTAAACTTACCTTCAAGAAGCATCGAATTGCCTGCCCAATCAGTTATTTCTATGGTGTAGGGATACTCTTGAGGAAGTTCTTCACATTCAAGCGGTACAAAGCATTCGTAGATCAGACCTCTGTTAGACTGTAAATAACAAGGATATGATGCTGAAAGCGTCTTAATCTGAGCTTCTCGTATCTCCTTATTCGTTTGGAACTCTACATGAAGGGTATGGCCCTGATACACACGTCCGTCAAATTCATTTTTGGTGAGAGTCGCTTGTAGTGGTAAGGTATCAACGTGAAAAGAAAGTTCGAGGATAGTTTTCGGTTGTTCCTGATTTGAACTGACCATTTCAGCAACCAGTGTATGAGCTCCTTCCCCAAGCTCTTTAACTACAAGGGTCAGAGGCTCCGTAAAGGCTCTTTTTCCCAAAGAAACAGGCTTCATAAGGGGCTCGCCATCAAGAGAAACCTGTAAGGATTCTATTTTAGATCCATCAGAGCCTTTAATCGTTATTTCTGTATCTTTCGAAATGCCACTTCCTGGTTCTATACCAAGAATCTCTAAAGATGGGGACACATTACGTGAAAGGCTTTCATAATAACGCCATCCAAAATACCCACCTACGAGAAGAATGCCCAGAAATAACGCTGCTTTTATATATGACATGCTTAGTTTCCTTATAATGTAACGTCAGAGAACAGTATCAAGTATAGCTCATTCAAAAGAGCTCGTAAACAAAGAAGTATATATTCAAATGGCCATTTGTGTGCTATACTTTTACCATGAATTAAAAAGACTGTATAAAAAAACACTTACGATAATGACTATGGCATCACCTGATTACGTACGCTCCTTACCTCGGTTGCCTGGAATATACGTATTCAAGGACCATTCGAGTACGATCATCTACGTCGGAAAAGCCAAGCAGCTCAAAAATAGGGTTTCCTCATACTTCCGCAAACAGGATGATTGGAAAGTTCAAGAATTAATCAAAGAGCACGCAACAATCGAATATATCCTTACGAAAAATGAGGTTGAAGCGCTACTTCTAGAAGCCCAGCTTATTAGGACCTATAAACCTAAGTACAATGTACTTTTAAAGCATGCGAACCCCTTTGTATACCTCGTAATTACAACAGGAGAGCTCCCCCAGCTCGAATTAGTTCGGCAAAAAAGGGGTAAGGGGACCTTTTTCGGACCATTTCTTTACAAAAAGCGCGCTCGTTCCTCCTATGAGTATCTTATGCGTTCCTTGAAGCTTCGCCTCTGTGCTACCAAGATAGAGCAAGGTTGCCTTGATTACCATATGGGGCTTTGTGCCGGCAATTGCCGAGCATCCTTTAGCAAAGAAGATTATCTGATAAGACTTATGGTTGCACAACGATTACTTGAAGGCAAATACGAAGCCTGCCAAACACTCCTTATTCAACAAATACAAGAACATAATGAGCGGCTTGAGTTTGAAAAGTCTAAGCGATTAAGCATCTATCTCACTGATCTTGCATCACTCTTTGAAGCCCTTAAAACCGGTTTTACTGAGCGCAAATACGAAAAAGACATTACGGTCATGTCTACCCCGATATCGGCAAAAATTCAGCAACCGATTGAGGCCCTCTTTGAACTGCAAAAGCTTCTTGGACTCAAAGAACGGCCAGAAACCATAGACTGTTTTGACATATCACATTTCCAAAGTAGTTATCTAGTGGGGTCATGCATCAGATTCAAGGAAGGTATCCCCGATAAAAACAGGTTCAGACGCTTCAGAATTAAGACACTCACGGAACAGAATGATTATGCAGCATTGCAAGAAATAGTTTCCCGTCGCTATAGAAACCCTGAAGACATGCCCCATATTGCACTGATTGATGGTGGCAAGGGTCAGCTTTCATCAGTACAGCAGCTTTTTCCTGATCTGTATTGCATAAGCCTTGCTAAAAAAGAAGAGCTTCTGCATACACCCTTACATCCTGAGGGAATTCCTCTTGATATCAAGACTCCTCTTGGGCGACTCTTGATGAGCCTGAGAGACTATGCCCATCACTTTGCGATATCCTACCACAGGGTATTGCGTTCGAAGAATTTCACCAAGCTTTAATCTCACCCCTGGTTGAATCAATGTGAGTATAAGAACAAGACTACATACGCAGCTGCTATGTATGCTACCAGCTCCTTCTCTTCTTTCTGTCTCATCTCTTCTTCTGAGAGCTTTATAGTATGCCTCTTTGGCCAATTGCTATCTTGCACAACATGGTGGACATTTAATAGAAGCTGTAAGGGAAGGCATTACATATACCGTACCACCACCAGTGTTAATGACATGCGCTGGTCCTACACATACTCCCTTCTGACAGATTTGTGAACCGACACAACCACTACCGGATGCACAAGGTAGGCCTCCCCACCAGTTTTCGGTCGCATTGATGGTCGTATGTGTTTCATTCTGAATATCGGTAGCAAAGTCTATAATTGAGTTGCAATGGGCAGTAATAGTAGCATTACCAGCATTTGTGTTGCCAGTGGTTTCTAGTGAGGAAATACCGACGTTGCCAGCAGCATTGCCGCCACTGAAACAATTGTCTTCCAGGTTTATGGTCAATAGCGTATAAGGCGCTCCTGGATTAACGGAGATACCGGTTGACCCAATAAAGACGTTCCCTATAATATCGGTCATTTCTTCCATATTTGTAGACCCTTGGGAAGTCCCCGTTTGATAGAAAATTCCTCCGGTAACCGTGTTACCACAGAGTTTGTTTTTTACAGTGACATTCAAAGCTAGAACCGACAAGAAAAAGTGCGACAAACTCGTACTTACAGAATTTTCTAAAATTATTTCACTTGATGCATCTCTAGTTCTCTTCCCTACCTCTACCGCTACAGCACCGTTTAGGCTGGTTTCTTCAAATAAGCATGAATCAATTTTGAGTTTTAAAGAGGAAGTAGAGCTGGGTTGGCCCACAATGTGGGAAGTTTCACCACCAATGTTATAAAACCTTGAATTTTCTACGAGAACTATCTGGGTTGCTCCACCAGTACCACCGCAGCTAATTCCAATTTCAGCCAAATTAATAAAATCATGAAAATAACAATCTTTAATAACAACGAACGATGAGTTCGTGCTATCACCTACAGGCCCAGTATTTATACCAATATCAGAAAGTTCAGAAAAATCGCACTTGCAGATGGTTAATTCACGATGTATTCCAACCAAATTGGCGGTAGTGTCATTGACTCCTGCATATCCGCCATTGTCATTGCGAATAATAGTGCGCTCAATAAAAGTTTTTCCTGACTTGGTACAAGTCCCCTGTATTCCTGATATGCTGTCAGTTCCATGGTCAAAACCGGTGATGAGGACATCTTGTACCACAAGATCATTCGCTGAATCATAATTGATTGCTGAAGCATACGTATTTTTAAAATAGATGTTTTTTATGGTCGAATCACCCAAAACCACAGCTCCATTGCCACCATTAGAGGCACTATGAGTGTTTGTAATGGTAGGCTGGGTTGGCAATAGGCCCCTCGTAGGATTACACTCACCAATGAGTTTCTGCCCTGGTTTAAGGGTAATACCATAATCGAGCGCTACAGTTGAGGGAAGGACTATAAGAACATCCCAACAGCGGTCATTTTGTGCCTCTAGAAGTGAGGAAAAAGGATGTTTTCTGGTACCATTACCTGGTGCACTGACTCCTCCCTGGACATACTTTACGACTTCTTCTTTACAATTCTTGTCACAGTGTTTGTTCGATTTTGCTAATGCAGGCATAAGCACAGTAAGAGTTATCAGTAACCCAAGAATTTTTGATGTGAGTTTCATAGGTGTTCTCCTTTAAAGGTTTGTATTCCGCGCATCCTACCCAGATGACTTTCAGCATAGCCTAGCCAAAACTATGAATGCAATATTTGTAGGAATATACAGATACTTTTTTGATTATCTTCCCAAGAAATTTCTTAAAGCATTTCATGCCGAAAATAATCGCTCCGCGCTTTATGCAAATCCCTGCAAAAAACCGATTCAATATTTCGAATACTTTTGTCCAAGAAATATCACCTCCTATCAAAATATACGTACTCCATCAGCTTTGAGTTCATTGCATAATTATTACATGGGGTCTATACTAACAATTCGTTAGCTACATCTCTTATATTTTGACGAGGTGCCTCAATGAAAGCCGGACTTATTAAGTATTTTTATCCTGACTTGAAACCTGAAGAAACAAAGAAATTCTCTCTGCTTGCGCTTACCTTTTTTATGACCATTGGCGCATACTGGTTACTGCGCTTATTAAAAGATACGCTCTTTTTCAAAGTATGCTTTCCTGCTGACCTCGGCTGGCTCCCCTGCCAAGGGAGATTGTTTCAACCAACAGCAAAGTTCTGGTCTCCGTTTGTAGTCTTTGCCGTCGTCATGATCTATTCCAAACTAGTTGATATATTTAAGAAACATCAGCTGTTTTATATTATTTGTACAATTTATTCTCTGCTTTTTGGTACCATTACAGTGCTTCTAGCCTTGCGAAGTATCTATGGTGATATGTTTCTTGGAAAACAAGTTCTGGCCTACGTAGGCTGGACATCCTACTTTGCAATTGAAAGCTTTGGGTCACTTATTGCAGCACTCTTTTGGTCTTTTACCAACAGTATCTGCGATTCAGAATCAGCAAAAAGAGGGTATCCTTTTATAATCGCTGGGGCACAAATAGGGGCTATTGTCGGATCATCACTCATGATATTTTCCGCATCCTTTGGTCTCTGGCAACTCTTTGGATTGGTTACCTGTGTCACAGCAAGTATTATGATACTTATCTGGTACTTCATGAAGACAATCCCTGCATCCCAGCAAATAGGTGATATTCATGCCGCACAAATTGCAACTAAAAGTGAAGGCATTTCAGGATTTACTGAAGGTATACGGTTACTACTCACTCGTCCGTATCTGATTGGTATTTTTATCGTCTCTACGCTCTATGAAGTTATTAATCAGATCATTGAATATCAGATGAAATCACAGGCGGATGTATTTCCCCGTTTTTCTACTGAGCTTGGCTTTGCCCAATTTCAGGGATTCTATGGGGTAGCCACGAATACTCTAGCCTTCTTGATGGCTCTTCTGGGGACGAGCTATCTTATAAAGAATTATGGCTTACGCTTTGGTCTCTTATTCTTCCCTGTCTGCTTAATCATCGCTTTCGTATCACTCTTTCTCTATTTTACGTATGGCGCCCCAACAGCTGGCTTACTTTTATTAGCAACGTTCGTAGTTATGATGATTGCCAAAGGCCTTGGTTATGCAGTCAATAACCCGGTCAAAGAGATGATGTACATTCCGACAAGCAAAGATGTAAAATTCAAAACAAAAGGTTTTACGGATGTCTTTGGCGCACGAATGGCAAAAATGGGTGGTGCACAAATTACTGACGCCTATAAGCATAACTTAACCGATCTCTTAATATTTGGCACCTATTATAGTCTTGGGTTTAGTTTTATTTGGATACTTGCGGCTCTCTACGTTGGACGTAAAAATGCCCAGCTCGTTAAAGATGGCGAGGTCGTTAAGTAGGGTTTCCCTATACTAATGATTTGAAGTAGTTCAAGGATAACCATGGATACAGAGCGATTTTCAACCTCAGTTCAAGAACTGATAAACAATGCTATCCTTCTTGCACAAGAGCGTAAGAATCCGGCACTTGTGCCTTTGCATCTCTTAGCCGCTTCAGTAACCCAAGAGTTTTGTTTGTCCTTTTTTACCGTGCTTGCCGTAGATGTGCAAAAATTAAAGTTACTCATTGAGCAAGAGCTAGAAAAGCTTCCGCGCATTGAAGGTGCACAGCTCACCGGAGATCACTCTCTTGATATGTTCTTACAAGCGTGTGAAAAAGAAGCACAAGCGCTTGGTGATGCTTATGTCACTCTTGAGCATCTTATGGTACAATGGTGGGAAACGAGCTATCTTCCTGTGTCTCTTCGCTCGTTTTTTAAACAGACCGGGATAACACGACAGACACTCTTGCAGCATATGTCTAGTATTCGGAAAGGGAAAAAAGTGACCGACAAGAATGCTGAAAAGCAATACCAAATGCTTGAAAAATATTGCCTCAATGTTACGCAACAAGCACGTCAAGGAAAATTAGATCCTGTTATCGGCCGCCATGACGAGATAAGGCGCGTAATACAAATCCTTTCTCGAAGAACAAAAAACAATCCAGTACTCATTGGTGAACCGGGAGTAGGTAAAACTGCTATCGTAGAAGGGATTGCTCAACGTATTATTAATAACGACGTTCCCGAAAGCTTAAAAAATAATGTCATCTATGCACTTGATCTAGGACTTCTTATCGCAGGCGCTAAATACCAAGGGGAATTTGAGGAACGGCTTAAGGGTACCCTTAAAGAGATTCAAGAAAGCTCAGATAAGATTATCCTCTTTATCGATGAGCTCCATATGCTCGTCGGTGCCGGTGCAACTGGGGGCGGTATGGATGCCTCTAATCTACTCAAACCAGCACTTGCTCGAGGTGACCTTCATTGTATTGGGGCAACCACGATTAAAGAATACAAAAAGTATATCGAAAAAGATGCCGCATTAGAGCGGCGCTTTCAAAAAGTTCTTGTAGAAGAGCCCTCAATTGAGGATGCTATTTCAATACTTCGCGGCCTTAAGGAGAAGTATGAGCTGCATCATGGCATCAGAATAAAGGACCAGGCTCTCGTTAACGCTGTACTCCTCTCAGCAAAAAATATTCCCGAACGGTTCCTGCCGGATAAGGCTATCGACCTTGTCGATGAAGCAGCTGCTATGATCAAGATGGCGATCGATTCACAGCCAGTTGAGCTTGATCAGCTTGAACGGAAGATCCGTCAACTTGAGATTGAAAAAGTTGCACTCAGCAAAGAAAAAGGTGATGGAGTAAGTCAAAAGAGACTTGCTGAGCTTGAAAAAGAGCTCGCTACTCTTAAGGAAGATTTCCAAACGCTCTTAAACCAATGGAAAGCAGAAAAAGCGCCTCTTGAATCTATCGGTAAATTAAAAGAGCAGATCGATGAAGCACAACACAAGTTTATCAATGCTGAGCGTCAAGGTGATTTTGCTAAGGCATCCGAAATCAAGTATGGGACGTTAGTAAAACTTGAGCAACAATTACAGAAAGAGCAAGAGAAGCTCCAAAGTATTAATAAGCACCTTATTAAAGAAGAAGTTGATGAGCAGGATATCGCTGCAGTTCTTGCGCGCTGGACAGGAATTCCCGTTGAAAAGCTCCAGACCTCTGAATCTGAAAAGCTTCTTCATATGACCGACATTTTGAAAAAACGAGTTGTCGGACAAAAAGAAGCACTTGAAGTTATTAGCAATGCTATTCAAATGCATCGCACAGGGCTTACCGATCCTAATAAACCTATAGGATCCTTTTTATTCCTAGGACCTACCGGCGTGGGTAAAACTGAAGTTGCAAAAACTCTGGCCGACTTTCTTTTTGATGATCCTAAAAAGCTCATCCGTATCGATATGTCTGAGTACATGGAAAAGCATGCAGTAGCTCGACTCATCGGAGCCCCTCCAGGCTATGTGGGCTACGAGGAAGGTGGCCAGCTTACTGAAGCAGTACGACGAAATCCCTATTGTGTACTCCTCATCGATGAGATTGAAAAAGCTCATCCAGATGTCTTTAATCTCTTTCTACAAATTCTTGATGAAGGACATCTTACTGATGGGCAAGGGCGTACCGTATCTTTTAAAAACTCTATTATCATAATGACCTCCAATATCGGCTCTTCACTGATCCTTGAAGCCCAAAAACTTGATGAGTCGGTAAAGCGTTCGATTGATAAGCTTCTCCATCAGCACTTTAGGCCAGAGTTTCTTAATAGAATTGATGCAATTGTGTACTTTACCATGCTTACTCATGAGGATGTCGTGCAGATTGCTCGCATACAAATTGAACAGCTTAAAAAGCGCCTTGCTGAAAAATATATTGAGCTTGCCATTGACGAGGAGGTCTATGAAAAGATTGCCTCACTTGGCTACGAGCAAGAGTTTGGCGCTCGCCCTTTAAAACGGGCCCTGCAACAGTATCTGAGTGTCCCCCTTTCTCACTACCTGCTTGCACACCCCGATCAGAAAAAGCTATCAATATCGCTTAAAAAAGATACGATCGTGATACAGTAATGAAGAAGCTTCTGATTGCTAACTGGAAAATGCAATTAAGCCATGAGGAAGCCTGTACCTGGCTTGAGAAAGAGCTTCCATCAGTACACGAAACTCTTTCGTTTACCGAGCATGAGCTTGTTATCTGTCCATCCTTTACAGAACTTCCCTATGCCACCTCACTGTTTGAGCATCTTGTATGGGGTGCACAGGATTGTGGAGCCGAAGAAAAAGGGGCTTACACGGGTGATGTATCAGTCCTTTCTTTAAAAGACTTGGAGGTACGTTACACACTGATAGGCCATAGCGAGCGGCGTCGGTATCATGGAGAAACAAACGAGTTAGTGAGAAAGAAGGCTACTCTGCTTCTTAAGCATCATATACATCCCGTGCTCTGTATAGGTGAAGCAGCTGACCAGATACCCATTCGCAGATCTATCTTACAAGAACAACTAGAATCGGTACTCCCGGCATTTACCTCCGATGATTTGTGCATCATCGCCTACGAGCCGGTATGGTCGATAGGATCAGGCAAAGTTCCTTCACAAGAGGATCTACGTATCATCCTTGAGCTCATACGAGAGCTCCTTGGTGATCACAAGCATCTTATTCTCTATGGGGGCAGCGTACAGGAAGCTCAAGCAAAGCTCTTTAGCCCCTTTGTAGACGGCTTTTTACTCGGAACATCTAGCCTCAAGAGCGAAGAACTTAAAAAAATAATTCTTTCATGCTAGACTAGGACTCAGCATATGATTCTTGAAAAAAATTTGATAAGGAGCTGACCATGTTTTTGTATAACCTACTCATCTTTGCCTTTGTTCTGTTGTGTGCTTTCATGATTCTTCTCATCCTTATGCAAAAAGGTAAAAGTAGCCTTGGTTTTGGCAGCATGGGTGGCGGCACTCAATTACTCTTTGGCGGCTCTGGAGGCCAGGACCTTTTTCAAAAAGTTACCTGGGCTTTAGGAGCTCTCTTTATTGGCGGCTCTCTCCTACTGGCTGTTATAAAGCGTCCTACTTCTTCAAAAGTTATAGGAAGTATTGCACGCCAGCAGGCCCAAACACCTCCTTCACCTATGGCAGAATCTATACCTGCGGCACCTGCAACAGCTGAAGTCCCTGCGGAGACACAATCTGCAGAACCGGCACAGGCATAAGTGTAGCTCAAACCTCTAAAGCTCGTGTATATCATCGATAGTATCGGATCTACGTTTATCCATTTCTTTACAGAAATAGGTGCTTGGTCGTTCTTCTTTATGAGAACGGTAAAATCTGTATTTACCAAGGGCCTGCGTGTAAAAGAGCTTGCCCTTCAAATGAAGCGCATTGGGGTAGACTCATCATCGGTTATAGTACTGAGCACCCTCTCATCTGGATTTGCGTTAGCGCTCCAATCCTATGCAGGACTGAGCCGTATTGGCGGCCAAGAGATGCTCGGCGTCATTGTAGCCTGGGGTATGACCAGAGAGCTTGGACCAGTACTCACCGCAATCATGGTTTGCGGAAGATCGGGATCGGCAATAGCTGCAGAGCTGGGAACCATGCAAATCACTGAACAGGTTGACGCTCTACGAACCCTTTGCATAAGCCCCTTTCATTATTTAATTGTTCCTCGCATACTGGCAGGAACTCTTATCATGCCGTTCCTTACCCTCTTTGGTATGTTTTTTGGTATCCTTGGCGGCTATCTCTTTGCACTTATTACGCTCACCAGCAGTCCAGAAATCTATCTGGTGAATATTAGAAACTTTTTGACCCTTGGAGATATCGTAGGGGGGCTCATAAAATCATGCGCTTTTGGATATATTATTGCGTTTGTTGGCTGTTATAAAGGATTTCAAACAACTGGTGGAGCCCGTGGAGTCGGCCTTTCGACCACACAAGCTGTGGTTGTTGGCTGCATTGCCATCTTAATTGCAAACTATTTCCTCAGCGTCTATCTCTGGAAAGCTGGCCTATGATTACTATCAAACATCTCACCAAAGAGTTCAATGGGCGTAAGGTTCTTGATAATTTGAATCTTGAGCTGCCTGATGGTAAAATGACCGTCATCATAGGAAGATCTGGTGAAGGAAAATCGGTTCTTCTCAAATCGATTATCGGACTTTTATATCCCACTTCAGGCTCTATCAGTATCGACAACAAGGAGGTAACTCGACTGAGTGAACGAGAGCGAGAAACCTTTTATAAGACCTGTGGCTATGTATTTCAATTTGCTGCTCTTCTTGATTCACTTACCGTCTTTGAAAATGTCGGCCTTTCCCTGCTTGAGCATGGTCTCAAAGAAGAAGAGGTACGCCCTCTTGTCATAGAAAAACTCGCCCTTGTTGAATTACACAGCGATATCATGGACCGCTATCCTTCGGATCTTTCTGGAGGAATGCGTAAACGGGTCGGTATCGCTCGCACACTCATTAGCCACCCGTCGATCATTCTCTATGACGAACCAACCACAGGACTTGATCCTATCACTTCACGCGTGGTACATGAACTTATGAGAGATATGCAAAAAAGGCTTAAGGTAACTTCTGTTATCATTAGCCATGATCTTGAAGTATTTAAGTATGTTGATTATGTTGCTCTTCTCTATGAAGGGAATATTAAGTATTTCGGTGAAGCATCCACTATTTGGGAATCAGATAATCCCTATATCTATCAATTTATCAGAGGGCTCACTACGGGGCCAATTCAGCAGAACTAAGATCCACGTGACCTAGAGCTTGCTATTAAATTTGCTTAAGGATCTGCTTTTTAGGCATTTTATATGAAGGAGCACTAGAGGCTATTTTCATTTCGCTAAATTCAAGGATCTGGCGGGCATAGCCTATCGCCTGATCTGCGACGATTGTGTGAAGCATTGATAAGAAATGCTCGGGATATCTAGTTGTTGTTGATAATGGATTAAGTGCACCGGCACGTATCCTAATAGTTTCAAACTCTGAATCAAACAGTGAGCAAGCATCTACCAATTTAATAAGATCATGTGTCCTTGGTATTGGAACATTTTGCGCAAACAAGTAAGCTTTTAAAGCCTTTTCAGCAGATTGTTGTGCACAATATAACACTGAGGCAATACTTACATCACCCGAGACCAAGGGCACTTGAGCTGCCTTCAAGTCATTTTGTGCATAGGCTAACCAAAGGTTAAGCTTTTGCATAAATCTTAATCCCTTTTTGCTTGATCTTATAACAGAAGTTCAATTTATCGCTTGAAAATTCCTCAAATTCTTCTTTGCTATATAGGAGCAAGTCTTTTGCAATATTTAACCGCGAAAGTGCCATATGACCATCCACGAGCATTTTGTAATGTGTGTCAGTAAGTGTATCGACTACAACGAGAAGATCGAGATCACTTTCATCATCTGGCATACCCCATGCATACGATCCAAAAAGATAGATCTCACGAGGATTATACGTTGCTATGAGTCTATTCTTTACAACTTCAATCATTTCTTTATTAATCATGGCATCCTTCCATTAAGATAAACAAGTATAGGTCCCATGGCAGCTAATATACCATGAATACATTTCTTTTTCAAAACTTTGCTTCGAGTTAGCATGAGTATTTTCTGATGCTCTCACAGTTCCTTCCCGAACAAGCTGGGAAAAAAAGAGCTTTAATTAAATCGTAGCATCCGAACTAAGGTTGTAAGCATTAAGCTCACCATGATATACTCTTGCCGATAAGCACCGGTATGTAGGAGACTTAAAACATTCCTTCATAGCGCGATAAGTACTAGCCTGAGGAAATTGGGTGCAATGATGACAAATACAACAGAGCGCTTAATCGAAGTTGCAAAAACTAAGCTCATTGAGACATATAATCCCCTCGAGATTTATCTCTTTGGCTCATATGCATGGGGAGCCCCTACCGAGGATAGTGATCTCGATATATTAGTCATTGTTAACGAACTTGTTAAGGATCGGAATCGACTACTTTTTGAAGGATACCTGGCACTTTTTAATTTAGGAATCGCCAAAGATCTTTTGTTGTACACGAAAGAAGAGTTTGAAGAGCAAGCAACAAATATGTTTTCAGTCTGTTTTAAGGTAAAGCGTGACGGAAAGCAAACTTACACAAAAGCATACGTTATAGCTTCACCGCTTTAAACTTGATTTAGATTCTCAAATACTAACTTTAGACTTCTAATCCCTTGCCACTCGTTTGTGACTAACAAATCTTATTCTAAATATTGCTATTAACAAAAGTTATTATAATCTTGGAGGTGGCCAATGAAGGTCATAGTGAAATAAAATAACTATATGTAATAGGAACCCCTCATGAAAAAACAAATTTTAGCGATCAGCTTTCTCATATGCTTACACTATGGTCAAGGAGAAGCATGCCAAAGTACTTTGGTGGAAGATCAGCCAAATATGTGTTACGCAACGGTGCAAGGACTTCCAGTTAGCTTCTATGATACGGGCATATGGGGCTATATGCCTCTGCAGGCCGAGAAAACCTTTCGCGACACTATGCCAGTTCTGTTGGATTATCTAGATCAAATCACTAGCTTTGCAAACATAAGTCGAAGCATCCGAGAATCCATCGAGACATCTGAGGGATCTCCAGAAGACCGCTATCTTACAGCACTCATGCTTTCTCATGTGGATTTTCATCAGCTCATTACTCAGTTCATGGGTCAATTAAGCAACCTTGGTATGAGCTTAGAAGCAAATAAGAATCGGTTAGCGCTCACAAAAAATTCTCCTGACGCTGTGGAGCGCGCACTCGCAGAGCTTTCATTAGAGCCCTTTGAAAAAATACTTCTACAAGCACAACAAAGTTTTGCAACAAACCCTGCAGCATATTTTATAGGGCATCCAAAAAGTATACCTACTCGTTTAGGATCCTGCGATGAATGGATTCAGCAACTCAATGGCCTCGCAAAAATGTTCGATCTTTGCAATGCATGCGAGAGTAAACTGAGAGCAATATTTGCGGAGTATATAGCTAAAAAAACTCGTCTAGATGTTTTGAATAATGTACTCTACCATACAGAAGTAATGTTGCATCGTGCACCGTTGGGGCGAGCTGAAAACCGTAAGAAGGATTACGATACTATCGTTAATTCCGCGGAGGCCGAGCATGGTGACAACCTTTATTTCATAATGGCTCATCAGTTTTCTTTCAATGCCCAGACACCCCAAGCACAAGCATTGTTGCCTAGGATTTATGAGGCCTCCGCAAACTCTTCAGTAAATACCCTTTCCAGATATGCAGGGAATGCTATAGCCACCACCATTAAATCACTACGTGATGAGCAGAATGTCTGCGAAGAGAGCCTCGATAAATACAGGTTAATGATGCAATCTGAAGTTCCAGTGATTATGCACAAACTGGAACAAATAAGATTAGCAGCTAGTAGCATTCAACGGAAAATTCCTGATCTCGCCCATACTATTATTGCGTTTCAGGAAAGCATGCATTATTTCTCGCAAGCATCTCCTTTAGAAGCGTTTAGGGCTATTGTGGAGGCAGCAAAGGAAATTATTACTGGCGCAAGATTTGTGTTGAAGCCAGGTAGCATTGAGGAGTGCACAACCTATAAGGCTGATTATGAACACTTTGCACTTATTGCAGAACGTACACAATTACTTATTAAAGGCTTGCAGGCCCAGTGGCAGGCTGCCGTTACAAAATAGTCCTTCACTATACGCAAAACTTTCTGAGTATCGGAAGCTTTTGGTTTTTTAAAGGCTTTAGAACATAGTATTCTATTATATGATTTCTCAAAATGATTCTTAATCTCACAATCCCGCAAGGTAAATTACTTGCGGGATTGTGACATCTAAATGTGACGAAATAGTTAAGATAGGTAAGGTGCGATAAGAATACCCTAACTACTCAAGCCAACTACGGCCGGAGACACTTTAATATGTTTAGTCTCTATCCAAGGTTAGCAAAACAAAAAAGTTTACTTTCAAAACAATCGCTCACATTCCCACCTCTTGTAATTATTCATAGGTAGAACAGCTTTAGAATCTATGGTATACTGCCACCATAGACTATATACCCAGGCTATCATGAGAGACAAACTATGACAGATACTACCATTACTGAGCAAAGTGCTGCGTTTCAGAAACTTACCGATGAAGTTGGAAAAGTTATCATCGGACAACATGACACCATTCATTACATGCTTCTTGGTATCTTGTGTGATGGACACATCTTGCTCGAAGGGGTACCAGGAGTCGCAAAAACAACGATGATTAAAGCACTTACTAAAGCCATGGGACTTTCTTTTAAGCGTATTCAATTTACCCCTGACTTACTTCCTTCTGATCTTATTGGAACACCAATCTACAATCAAAAGATTGCAGATTTTGAAATCAAACAGGGACCTATTTTTGCTAACTTAATTCTTGCCGATGAAATAAATAGAGCCCCTGCAAAAGTACAAGCTGCGCTTCTTGAAGCGATGCAAGAACACCAGGTCACCATTGGCTCAACGACGTTTATGCTTGACCGTCCCTTTTTAGTGTTTGCTACACAGAACCCACTTGAGCAAGAAGGAACCTACCGATTGCCAGAAGCACAGGTAGATAGGTTTATGTTCAAGCTACTTATACACTATCCAAGTCCTCAAGATGAAAAAGAGATACTAAGAAGAGACCGTGATGTTGATGAAATCAAACCGGTGCTTGATAAAGAAACACTCCTCGCCGCTCAAAAAACGGTTGACCAAATCTATTGCGATGAAAAAATTCTTGACTACATTGTGTCTCTTGCCTTTGCTACAAGAGCTCCACAAAATTATGGTCTAGAAGAGCTGAGAAAATATATACTGTATGGGGTATCCCCCCGAGCAACCCTGGCTCTACATAAAGCAAGTCGCGCGCACGCGTTCCTAAAAAAGAGAACGTTTGTAACCCCTGATGATGTTAAAGCAGTTGCACTGCCCATTTTAAGACATCGGATAGTACTTACGGTAGATGCCGAGGCTGAAAATATCACACCTGATATTCTTATTAAGAAAATCTTGCTTACCGTTCCGACACCATAATTTTTTACGCCAAGGTCCATAAAAGTATCTCTTGATGCTTTTAAAGAAAATCTGAAAACGCTTACAAAACCTGTGGGTAAAGTTTACAAAAATATAACTTACAGTAAACTATGCTAGAAAGAATGATCGAATTCGGATAAGCAGGTTAGCAAGGACACCATTGTATGAAAAGCCCTCTGTGGATTATCACAAGTTTATTCGCGATAATCCTTGTGGCACTTTTTGCATTCATCCTCTATTCCATGAAATCACTTTTTGTAGCTCCAAAGGCCGCTAGTATCAAAGTTACCGCGATACCTGAAGTTGGCAAGAAAGAAGAAGCAGCACCAAGAGATGTCAGTGTTATTTACGAAGAACACGATCTTTTTGGCACCTATCGTCCCGCTATTGTACCGATCAAATCCTTAGAAACACTTCCTGCTATTCCTACCCCACCAGCACGCATTCCGGTAAGGAGCAAACCTAAACAGGCTGTTCAGTTTTTGAAGCCATTGCCCCTCAAAATTTCCGGTATTATCGGATCAAACAACGAAATGAAATCTCAGGTATCTTTTGTTAACACCAATACAGGAAAGACTGAGTCGTTCAAAGTGGGTGACAAAGTACTCGATGCCTACATCTTACGAATCTTACCGAAAAAAGTTCTTGTAGTGCGATCAAACGGACAGCAAGAAACGATATATGTTTACTCAAATGAGGCCAAAGAAGATACTGCCATCCTGCAAGATACAAGTTGGTCAGAAGTACTACAACAACAAAGTGAGCATAGTTTCCTGATAAATCCTACAGAGTTTAAGTCTCGCGTTAATTCCCTAGCAGACCTTATTGAAATGCTCGACCTCACTACCGTATCCCGTGCTGGGAAGCCTGCTGGGGTACGAATAGGCAAGATGAAGAAAACCTCGATCGGCTTTGCAGGTGGCTTTGAGCCTGGAGATATTATTACCAAGATCCTTTCAACAGCTCCCGTTTCATCAGCTGAGCGCATGGCTCTCTTTAATGAGATAGCATCACTTGAACTCGGTGCCCAGATACCTGTTCAATATATGCGCCATAATACCCTCAATGTAAACACGTATACACTTTTTAATATTGCAGATCCAACAGCAAGGCTCGATACAGAAGATGACGTTACGCAACGCAGAGCTCCGAGCACTTCGCAACCAGTCGCAGCTAAGAAACAGGTAGCTCAGAAAGACATACCAAAAAATGGGGGGCCTTCGGTTGCTCAAGTAGCTCCCGTACTACCACAAGCTCCAACTATGCCCGCTCGCAACGATATAAAAGATATTAAAAAGCGTGATCTTGATGCAATGAAACGGTATGGGGGAAGACCTGAAAATATGCCTTCACCTTCCTTGTCAGCAGGAGGCAACTCATGAAGTATACGCTCAGCCGCTTAACCTTCATGCTCGTTCTTCTTGTTGGTGGATTAGCTCACTTAGACGCTGAGACAGCCGTCGAAAGTCCAAGCAGCCAAGATAACCTAGGTAAGCTCAGTGACATGCTATCTTCTGCATCTGCTGCTCCCGCCGCGCAAGAAACTTCTCCTGAAAAGCCAAAGGGGGGGGGAACCCGCTAAGCCTCAAAAAGAATCTGTTGCGGGTGGAAATGTTGAAATTACGAATATTCCTTTTGGTTCGATACCTGCGCTTGGCGACCAAAAAGATCAGCCTAAAGAAACCAAACCACAACCAGTACAGGATATACTCGATATCATTGATATTCCCCAAGTGCAACACAAACCGGTACCTCCTGGCAAATCTAAAAAAGGTAGCAAATTAGGCAAAGTAGCTCCCTCTAAGCGTGAACATGAGCTGGTGCCAACGGTCACTATGGCCGATGTTACCTTACCAGGAGAGCTTCCTTCGCTTACTGAGCAAGAGCAAAAACAGGAGAATGAGCAAGCACTTAAAAAACTTACCTCATCGGGAGCCATTTATTTAGGACAGTACCTGGAGCCTTGGAAAGGAGCTGATCCTGATGAACGTGTTGAAATGAATTTTGATAATGAAGAAATTTCTGAGCTGCTTAAATTCCTTTCTGATGTTCTTAATATTACGTTCATTCTAGATGATTATGTCGAGCCTAATCGTGCAGAGGGGCTCCAACCGTTAGCGGGTACTAAAATAACTTTTAAGTCTATTGTCCCCCTTTCGCTGAAGGAGGCATGGGATATTGGACTTACCTTCCTTGAAATGGCAGGGTTCTCAATTATTCCTGCAACACAGCCTCGAACATATCGAGTCACGGTAAGTGCCTCACGAGATAAACCATCTGCTAACCGTGAACCTATGCCTACCTTTATCGGTATCGATCCTGAGTTACTTCCAAACACCGATGCAAAAATTCGATACGTGTACTTTGCAGAGAATGCTGATCTTTCTACGGTTGTTCAGATAATTGAACAACTTAAAAGCGGTTCTTCTGGTCCTATTATCGAAGTGCCAGCACTACGTGCAGCTATCATAACCGATAAGGCAGCAAATATTAAATCTGTCATGGGCATTCTCAGAGAGATCGACCAAGTAACGTTACCCGAAACTCTCTCCATCATCCGATTAAAACATACAGATGCACGTGAAGTTCGAGAGCTCTATTATCGATTAATTGGAAAAGATCCGAAGAGCGCCACATTCAATCCCTATATGCGCCAGAGAAAACCGAGTACCACACAATACTTTACTGAAGCTACTCGAGTCTTTGAGGAGCCTTATACCAACTCGCTCATCGTGCTAGGTACACACGAAAATATTAAGCGCTTTGAAGACTTTGTGAAAACTTATGTCGACAAGACACTTGAATTACCGTTTTCTCCATTACATATCATTCAACTTAAATACATCGACGCAACTTCGCTTGCAAAAATATTAAACGAAGTCATACAGAAGTTTAACTCCTATCCTGCTAACACCGCACCAGCCCTCGTTGGGGGTGTCCGCGATGGCAATAAGTTCTTTAAACCTACCGTAAGAATTACCGATGAACCATCGGCTAACAGGCTCATTATCAATGCGGATTATGAAGAGTTCCTCAAACTGAGAGAGGTCATTCAAAAACTTGATGTCGAGCAGCCCCAAGTTATCATCAAGATTCTTATTCTTAACGTTGATCTTACCAATACCAATGAGTTAGGAACTCAATTAAGAAATAGTGTAGCCTGCTGCGACGGAACTGGAGGCCTTGATAGTATCCTTGGCAAAAACAATATTAACTTCCAAACTTCAATGCTTGGACCTATCATTACCAATCCTCCTTCAGGAACGACTCCTACTCAAGTTCCTAACGGAGCAGTGCGCCTACTTGGTAATCTGATTAATCTTGCAAACAGTGTCAATGGAGTTTCACCATTTCAGGTAGGAAGTACCTTGGTGACCCTCGGACAAGACATGTTTGGCTTCTTCGGCCTGTTGCAAGCACTTGAATCATATACGCGAACCAGCGTCGTTGCTAACCCGTTCCTTATCGCAACTCATAAATACAAGGCTGAATTTAAAGTGGGGGAAACACGACGTACTACTACCTCGATCGTAACAGGTCAAACCCAGACTCAGGCTCAAGGTGACCTCTCTGCAGATCTTAGAATCGTCATCACCCCGCAGATAAGTTATGATGATATGGTTGATCTCAATGTATACGTTGAACTCGGCCAATTTACCGATGCTACTACACAGAACCGTATTATTCGAAAAATAAGTACCGAAGCACTCCTTGCCAACCGCGAGGTTCTTGCTCTTGGTGGCTTTATCCAAGATACGATCTCTGAGACCATTCAAAAAGTACCTGTTCTAGGTGATATACCGCTTCTTGGATGGCTCTTTAAGAGGAAAACAAAAACTGTTGAACGTACGAGTCTTCTCATTCTCATTTGCCCTGAAATTATCAAACCTGAGGTCGTTGAAACCTATACCTTTGGACAGATCAATGAGATTAAAGACTCGCTTTATTCTATGCGCTCACGCTCTGAAAAACGTGACCCTATACATCGATGGTTCTTCAGTGATCATAAAGAAAAACAGGCCAGCGCTCTTGATAAGTTTGTGGCTACACAACAACGGTACATAGATGCCTCACAACGTAAACAAGCTAGCTTGGACGATTCTCCGCTAGAAACCAAACCCGCACGTTCGTCTTCACCAGAAAAGCGCCAAGGGCTTCTAGACCTTGTTGACCAAGAAGGAGTCCTTGCATGATAGTCTCATTATTTTTGCCAAAGCGCCTAGGCTCTTATTACCCCTTAGCTCACAGAATTGTAAGTATCGAGATTACAAAACAGAGTGTTCATGCAACAGTGATTGTACTGAAAGGAAGATCTCGCACTATAGAGAACGTACTTACTGAACGATTCCAGGGTGCAGAGCGCTTTGATGAGCAGGTGGTCGTAGCGCTCAAGAATCTCAAAATGAAACTTGGATCCTATCATGAAATCTATGGGATAATTCCAAGTTCGTATGCGATTTTTAAGGAGCTGACATTACCGTTTATTGGAGCTAAAAAAGTTAAGATTGTGATCCCTTTTGAAGTAGAACCACAACTCCCCTTCAATCTTGCTGACGGGGTAGTAGATGGTATCATCATCGGAACAAATGAAGAAGCGCAAAAGACCAATGTGCTTGTAACTGCGATGAAGCGAGATAGCATAGCCCGTTATGAAAAATATTTTGAGGATGCTGAGCTTCCTCTTAATAAGCTTTCTATAGGGATTCTAGAACTCTATAGTCTTTATGAAACAATTCCTGGACAAGCCAATGCAACCATAGCCTTGGTCGAGATGGGAACTTTTGAGACTACGATAGGTCTCATAACTAATGGGCAACTTAAATATGTGAGAACACTTCAAAAAGGTATTCATATTCCCAAAGTAAACCACCAAGAAAATGTTTTTGATAAGCAGATGCAAGAACAGGTAAGCTCACTTTTTGATGAGATAAAACTTACCACTGATATCGCTCTTCAAAAAGTTGCTCCAGGATCGTCACTTTCAAAAATAGTTCTTACAGGAGCGGTTACCGATATACAAGATCAGGGAGTCAAAGAGCATGCAACCCGCAGTTTAGCATGCCCCACAGAGCTGCTTGACCCCAAAAAGCTAATTCAGGAACAGGTAGTTTCAAGTAAAATTCCTGCTATATCAGGAATCTATATGCCAAGCATAGCTGCTGGTTGCGCTTCTGAAAAAACTGAGTCATTTAACCTGCTTCAAGAAAAAGAGCAGGAGAAAGAGAACAAGCAGGTTACCTATCAACTATACACTATTGGAGCCCTTGCTATAACCCTGTTAGCAACTTTTACCGGCTATAGCTTTTTAAGAACTCGCGCCTTAAAGAAGAGTTATAAAGCATCAGAACTGGAAGCTATCGATGAACTTAAAAGACAGTTCAAATTGCGAGCAACTCAAACACAGCGACTCGATATTGCAAACAAAGCGGCACAAGCAGAACTTCGCAAGCAAGAATCGGCGTGGAAACGTATCTCTGCAGAAAATAGATATGCATACGTAACCTATCTTGCCGAACTCACCAAATGCATTAATATGCAAGAGTCTCAACTTCAACTCGATACGCTTATTATAAAAGACGATACTATTAAAATATATGGAAGTGTTCCTGGATATCAACAACTTACGCGCTTACAGGACCAGCTTGAATGCCCTATCTTTAAAAAGGTCCAGAAATTGCAGGCTTTCAACTTTAAATCTGAGCCTATAACACTCGTCATTAATCCGGAGGCTATCAATGAACATGCTTGATTCGCTACGGGATGTCGTTAAATATTCTGAACCGAAAGAGCTGGCTAAATATCTTGGCATTTTTGCAGGAGTATTTTGCCTGGTCTTCGGTCTTCTTATCTTTATGCATTATAGACGAGTAAATTGGTATACAGGTCAACTGAAGCAGCTTGAAGCTATGCGCAAACAGACATCTCAAATTCTTCGAGATGCGAAACTGGTAAAAGCACAACAACAGCAAGTTGAAGAAATTCTTTCAAAAGATAAGGACTTCAGAATTGGTGAAGCGTACCAATCTGTTGTGCGCAATGTTGGAATGGCTCCAAAGATCGTTGACACCTCAGCTCCCACAACAGGTGAATCGATTAGCGGGAAAACAGAAGTACAGATAACCTCACATTTAAAAGGACTCAGCATGAAGGAAGTAACCGATTTTCTTGTGGGTATAGCAGAGATCCCTCAGCTCTATACAAAAGAGGTTACTATTAAAAGAACACCCGGTCGTCAGACTGTAGATATAGATATAACCGTGGCAACATTGGAGCTTGAATAACGATGTTAGGATCATTATGATCGACCTGCAATTCTTTTCTCGTCGTGTTCTTTCTATGCTTCTTGTAGGGGTTTCTTTATCTTTTGCTACCTATGCAAAAGATGATACGCCCACCCCAAATTCTCTACTTAAAGATGTACCGCTCAAAGATGAACCCTTCGATTTTGTTCAAAAGAAAGAACCCCAAAAAGGGTTCATCAATTTTTCATTTGAAAAGAAAAGTTTAGTCGATATTATTGGCGAATTGGCTCTTAAAAAAGAGGCCAATATTATTCTGCCCCAAAATGCCGCTGACCTTGAAATGCTGAAGGCGCAAACGATCACCTACCGACCACAAGGGCGTACGGAGATCCCGATTGAAGAGGCCTGGCAGCTCCTCAGTACTTTTCTCGAGCTCTCTGGCTTTGCAATAAGTCCAAAAAAGCCCTTCTTATATTCCATCGAGCGCGTTGGCAAACCTCTAGAGCCGGGTATCAGCCGTTCAGTTTTACCTATCTTTGCAAATGTGAAACCGGATATGCTTCCCGATAGCCAAGAATATATACGGTACATCTATTATTTAAGAAATCTGCGCGTACCTGATGAAAAGGACAAGGATACCAATGCTATTGCGCGCATCCTTAAAGATATGCTTACTCCCGGTGCTCCCGTTGTGTTTGAACAAAAAACAAATGCTATAATCATTACGGATAAAGCAAATACTATAGCCGCAGTCATGCGTATCATCGATGAACTTGACCATAGCGGGTTCCATGAAACTATTCAGGTCATTCATCTGAATAACACACCGGCCCAAGATGTCGTAAAAATATTTGAGTCTCTTCGTGCAGCCGCTGGGGGCGATGGATCTGGACCTTCTATACGGCATGATTCCCGCACAGAGTCCTTATCAAGCTTTGCAGAACATACGGTTCTTGTGGCAGACCCACGACAAAACAATATTATCCTCATGGGCCGCCAATCATCGGTGGAGCGAATTGCTGATTTTGTATCAACCTATATGGATACAGCACCTGATAGTGGTAAGTCGGTCCTCCACTCCTATGACCTTCAGTACCTCGATGCCACACAATTTGCAACAGTGTTAAATCAGGTTGTTTCTCCACTCGCACCTACAGGAACTCAAGCAACAGCAGGACAACCGACAGGCCCTGAACGGTATTTCCAAGGCGTCGTCATCGCAGCAGAAGAAGTAAAAGAGGTTGATATAAAAACGACCACAGAGGAAATTACACTTGAAGCAACCGGAGGCTTCCTCCCTACAGGTCTTGGCTCTCAAAAAATCTTTACGGGAGGTAACAGGCTTATTGTTGCAGCATTACAAGATGATTGGGTGAGGCTTAAGGATCTCATAGAAGCAGTTGATAAGCCCCAGCCCTATGTTATTCTTGAGGTAGTTATTGCAGATGTCACCGGCACTCGGCAAAAACTTATTGCAGGAACCATTCGTAATAAGACCGCAACGAATCTTCCATCTAATGGATTTCAACTTCTTTCCTCAAATATAACTGCCGTCAATAATGTACTTGGGGCAAATCCGCCACAGCTTGATGTAGATTTACTGGGAATAATTACTGGTGCGAATGCCAGCAATCCTTCCCTCACTTCATTGCTTGCTCCAGGATCAACGATTGTTTCAATTAATGATCCTTCAACTCCAGGTATATTTGGTCTCTTACAAATCTTAGATACGGCACTATATAGCAAAATTCTTTCACACCCGTACCTGATCACGACAAATAATCAGAAAGCAACGCTCACAAACCAGGAGCTCCGCCGCGTTGTAGGTAACGCAATTCCAGGAGCTGCAGGGGTAATCACCGTTGAAATTGTCGATCTTCCCGCAACACTCCAGGTGCAGATGATACCACGTTTAAGCTCCCTTCAGCGGCTTAGTCTCCAAGTCGCTGTTGATATCAATACCTTTGTTGATGCTAACTCTAATACGCGTCTTACACGACGGGTAAATACCAATACCAATTTAGAAAGTGGACAGGTCCTGGTAATTGGAGGGCTTGCAAGCACGACACAAAATGACATCGTTACAGGTACCCCTATTTTGTCGCAAATTCCTATAATAGGTTCGTTCTTTAGTAGTAAAAGCCGTATGCCAACAACGACTAATATCGCCATTTTTATCTGCCCTACGATCGTCCATCCAAAACTGCGTGGTGGCCTTGATGTATATACGGCAGATAAAATTCGCAAAGGTCAGCGTGACATTGATGACTTCGCAATTTTTGGTGACACAAAAGATCCGATTACTCGGCTCTTCTTTAAAGGTACAAATCCAGCAGAACAAGTTCTACCAAAATACTTGAGCCAGGTGAGCAACCCACCAGATGCAGAATATATTAAAGGTTCAAGACAGCGTCGCAGGGAAGCACGTAGACCAACAAAGCGTCCGGAGCCCCCTGTAACAAAAAAGGCTACTCCCGGCGAAGTTGCTGAGTTAGTTGCTTAAGGACGATAGCCATGAATTTACGATGGAATCATGTTTGGGTCATGGGGGCCATGCTCAGTGTAGGCATGACGCTCCATGCAGAGTCGTCTAATGAGCATTCTCATGAGCCGGATAGGAAAGCGCCCTTTTCTTTTAAAAAGAAATCGCTGATAGACCTTCTTGAAAAAATGGCCCCGTCAGGATCTAATCTTCTGTTCCCGCAAAGAGCTGCTGATCTTGAGATGCTCAAACAACAACAGATCACCTATCTACCACAAGAAAAAGAGACTTCGCAAGATGCTGCATGGAACCTTTTAAAGACGTTCTTAGAATTATCAGGCTTTAGCCTATTTAAGCAAGAGCAAAACTTTACTATTGTGCGTAATGCAAGTGTCGACGGTGGAGCTATTAACCGGGAACCCTTACCTGTCTATGCAGGAGTTCTTCCTGAAGAGTTGCCACATGATGATGGGCGCATTATCTACATTCATTATCTTAAAAATTTAAAGGTTCCCGAGGTTGCAGAAAAAGATTCTCATCCTTTGTCTATGATGTTGAAACAGCTCCTCACCTACAATGCCTCACTCATGTTTGATCCAAGAAGTAATGCCATAATTATCATCGACAAAGCTTCGCATGCCGCATCTGTCGGACAGCTTCTCAAAGAGTTCGACAATCAAGGAATGAAAGAACATGTAGCCTACGTGCCTCTCAAGTATCTTCCTGCACAAGAGGTCGTGAACGTCTTTGAATCTCTTAAGATGGCAGCAGGAACTGATACGATACGAACTTTTATACGAAAAGGTCCCAAGGCTGATGGCCTTAATTTTATCACCGAAGATACCAAAATGGTCGCAGATCCCGCACGAAATGGCGTCATACTTATGGGCCGTAAAGCAAATATAGATAGGATCATCGATTTTATACAAAATAGCCTCGATCTCCAAGAAGATGTTGGAGAATCTATTCTCCATTATTATGACCTTAACTATCTTGATAGTGTCAAAACGGCTCCCATACTTAACCGCATCGTTGCCGCAGCACTCCCTACAGGAGAGCAAGCTACTGCTGAAAGTGAAAAACCGCCCCTATTTCAGGGGGTGGCGATCGCTGCTCTCGAGTCAACTCTTGTCAAACCGGCCCTCCAAACAGAAGATATTGCCATTGAGCAAAAAGGATTTGTGGAGGTACAAAAGCTAGACTTTATAGCTACTAACGCAGGCAACCGACTCCTCATTGCAGCACGCCAGAAAGATTGGCTCATCATTAAAAAGCTTATAGAGCAGCTCGACACTCCTCAACCGCAGGTGCTCTTAGAAGTCCTTGTAGTCGAGTTTGCCTATGACCAAACAACCAATGTTTCAGGCACCATCAGAAGTAAAACAGATTCTTCAATACTTCCTCATGGGGTGCAATACTTAGCATCCCATATTACTCCCGTAGTCTCGGTACTGGGAATACCACCTACCCAGCTTGCTAGCGACCTTCTACAAGTTATTGGGCCTGGCAATGTTCCAAGCCAAATTGCCTCAGGATCTATGTTGATATCTCTTAACGATCCTAAGACGCCAGGTATATTTGGACTCCTTGAAATTCTTAATACGGTAGTATCTGCAAGAATAAATTCGTATCCCTATGTGACCGTCACAAATCACATGGAGGGATTGCTTGATTCAAGCACTATGATTCGTACAACCGGTGATCTTGTTATCACCACCAATGGTACTGCTACAATTCCTATAATCGACTTACCGGCAACATTCTCCGTCAATGTGGTTCCTCACGTTATTTCAGATACCCGTCTTAGAATAGTTGTAGGATTTAAAGATGATAGGTACACCAACACGACTAATTTAACTCGGCGTACACAGGAACTGAGAACCACAGCCACACTCAACTCGGGAGAGATTCTTGTAATGGGTGGCCTTCTCCGTGTTGATAATCTTGATTTTGGTAGCTACACTCCCATCTTGGGACATATACCGATTTTTGGTGCATTTTTTAGAGGTACCCAAGCAGAAACGATCACCACAAATCTTACCGTTTTTGTTATGCCAACCATCCTGGAGCCAAGATCACGTTGGACAGATAAAACGAACGAGTACCTGTGCGACCATAAAAACTTTGTTACAAGAGATCAAACACCCTTGGTACCACGCGATCCGATTTATAGGCTCTTTCTCAAGGATGAAAGCGAGCAGAAAACAATTGATCGATTTCTAGCCGCAGGAACGAATACCGACACTTCCTTCTGCGGCCTTAAGATCTTACAAGGACAGAAAAAAGAACATCCTATTCCTCTTTATGATCCCCATAAACTGAAGCGAGTTCTTGTATCTAAGCAAGCACCGATCGGAACAAAACCGATCATGCAAAGGTCAGCTGTGCAAAGTGTATAAGACAGATGCTCACTCTACCAAAAAGGTAAGGGTATCTTCGATCACTAACAATCTATTATATTTAGCCATGCGCTCAGACCTACAGGGCGCACCAGCTTTGAATTGACCAGCACTCGTACCGACGACAAGATCGGCAATAAATGTATCCTCCGTCTCTGAAGAGCGGTGAGAGACTATGGTATTTATTTGATGGTCTCTACAAAACATAATTGCTTGCAGCGCCTCGGTAACTGTCCCTATTTGGTTAGGCTTAATGATGGCTGCATTTGCAGTCTTCTCCTGAATTCCTCGGACAATACGTTGCACGTTTGTTGCAAAAATATCGTCCCCCACCAGCTGTACCCGATTTGCAAGTTCTTTAGAAAGCTTCTGCCAGCCGCTCCAATCATCTTGTCCTAACGGATCTTCAATCGAGTACAATGGGTAGCGATTGACCAAGTCTTTATAAAGCGCAATCATCTCATCAGTGGTGTACACGTTCTGATGCCAAAGATAGAGCCCCTCTTCTACTGTCCATTGAGAAGCAGCCATATCAAGTGCTATCATGCAACTTGAAGTATATTGAGCATTGATACGCTCAACAACCTCACTGAGAATATCAAGAGCCTCATACTCGTTGGCAAATGAAGAAGCATATCCTCCTTCAAGACCTACCGCTGTTGATTTACCTAGGCCCCTAAGTACTTTACCAAGCTCATGGTAGACCGTAATGCCAAGCTCTAATCCTGCTCTAAATGTCGGAGCACCAACAGGTACTATGAGAAACTCTTGTATTGTTAAGTTATTTGATGCATGAGCCCCACCATTAATAACATTCAGCATCGGGATTGGCATCGTAACAGTATCTACATTATAGAGTGCTGCGAACAATTCAAAGAGTTCAATATCATGCCATAACGCTTCCGCTCGGTAGAGAGCCTGACTGACTGCAAGCATCGTATTAGCCCCAAGACGAGACTTATCGGAGGTACCATCAAGTTCTATCATTTTGAGGTCAAGCTCCAGCGCACGTGGCTCTTCACCAATAAGAAGAGGTGCTATTACACTTTCGATAATCTCTACGGCTTTATGCATGCCCTTACCGTCCATGCGCGATTCTTGGTCACGCATCTCTTTGGCTTCATAAAGGCCAACCGAAGTTCCCCTAGGAACCATGGCTGTTACAAACTCGCCCGTGTCTAAGATAATCTCACACTGCACCGTGGGCCATCCTTGTGAATCGTACAGCTCCCGAGCAGTCACCTGTGCAATCTTCATGACAAACTCTTGACGTTAAGAAGTTTTCTTTATCACACTAACCTTAGAACAAGTTACCATAGAAAAGGAAGGGTTTTGTTATGATGCTTGATAATTCAACATACAATAAAATTAAGATGCTGAGCACGCTAAGTAAGCTCTGCTGGTTTATCGATAAGCATGCACTCAAGGATGCTCAAGAGGCTGGTGATAAAGAATGTGTGAAAGCTTTAACAGCAATCCGCGTGGATTTAGAAAAACATATAGAGTCATTACAAAAATCGATGTGCATTATTACACAATAACTTGATAGTTTCGAGTATCTGTATTAATAATGTGTAGATTAATATGTGGTCTCTAAGATGCTCCGCAGCTTAAAAATCCTCAAGCGATACACAGAACGCCATAACCCACCGGAGCTATTAAGACGGTACATAAACTGACGTGCATGATGAGCATGAATTAATTGTTCGAAGTTTTTCATACCGTGAAACGCCTGGCGTACAGATAGCTCATGCACCCGCCCATAGCCAGAATCGTATCCTATTGCTTCAATCAGGAGATTTTTTTCGACGTTACTCACAATCATAACATGCCCTGAATACCATACAAGATCACCCTCTTCCAATTTCTCCCCCAGCTTTAGCGGCCTAAGATACTTAATCAGCGTTAAGGTATTTTTAAAATAATAGGGCATAAAGGACATCTGTGCTGCACGCAGAATCATATTGGAGCAGTCAAATCCAGAATGGGGCACAATACTACTCACTGCCGGTCGATCCCAATAGCTTGCTTTTGCATGACACTTCGTTCCAGATATTTTACTATAACTTACATCATGAAGCAGTTCCCTAAAACTACAACCACCGTAGACATAAGGAATAAAACCACCCTTCTGGTGAGCCCAACTCCGAATGAGAGATAAAAACGTTTGCAATGATGCATCAAAAGATTTAGCTGCATATACAAGAGCTTTTTCCTTAGGAACCAATGCTGAGATTGCAGCTTTCTTTTCAAAACTTACTAAGGACACTCCGTACTCAGTCTCGGTATCTTTTTCTAGCTGGCGCAGAAATCTCGTACCCACAGAATAGATTTGGTTCGTTTTTTCATCAAACCAGGGAGCGGACAAGACCAGGACATTCTTCGAGAATTCTTCGATCGGTTTTTCGTAATCTACTGGTGGTGGGATATATTTTCGTAACCTCTGAGGTACGCTGTTAACGAGCACAAGATCTTTCTTCAGCATCCAAAAATCATGCCGCTTTCTATGAAGTCCATCAAGAAAAAAGAATCCTGAAAATTCTACCCCAACTTCACCTCCAGGATATTCCTTAGTAATAGTAACTAGTTCATTAAACAATAATTGGTGAATCCTGAGACACCCATATGATCCCGAATCAGGAGCATAGGGAAGAGTTGCATAATAATCAGTAATCTGCTTTGTACAACTACCCATCTCAAGACCGCATGCATCAGCAACGGGCACTTTTACCACTGCCTGCTTATGAGCAGGACATCTTGCAGAAAGGGTTATAAGAGTCAGTATCAGATAATATCTCTGTGCTATCTTCATGGAGTTAGTATAGCATGTTCCTCAAGGGCAACAACAGAGTCGGAGCTAGCTGATGAAGTTCCTCGAGGAATCGGGGAGCATATAGTGATCTGCAGGGAAGAATGACCAACTACAAACAAGAGCTGTCCCTCATTTCTTTTCATTTCATCCGATTAGTCTATACTCTGGACACCACGACAAACAACCGAACCAACACTTCACCCTATGACTAAACGCTATTCTACTAGTCTTTTTATTTTCAGACGCGATCTGCGCATTGCAGATAATACTGGACTACACAACGCACTTGAATTATCAGAACACGTAATCCCCTGCTTTATATTCACCGATGAACAGATCGGTCCCGATAATACCTTTAGGAGTATGCACGCTATTCAATTCATGGTGGAATCATTAAAAGATCTTGCACATGAGTTTGAAAAAAAGAGAGCTCACCTATTTCTCTTTCATGGAACTCCCCATACAATAGTTGAGGGTCTGATACGTACTGAAAAGATTAATGCAGTCTTTGTAAATCGCGATTATACGCCCTATAGCAAAGTTCGGGATGAGCTCATTGAGAAGATCTGCAACAAGAACAACGTTGCTTTTATAACGAGCCCAGATAGCCTTTTAATCGAGCCGGAAAATGGTCTCAGCGCGCAAGGTACCCCCTATCAAAAGTTTACGCCATTCTTTAACAAGAACCGACTGTTACCTATAGCACAGCCTATGTATAATCACCATGCTCACTACGTAACAAGACTTACTTCCCCTTTCGTCCCTCATGCATTTCTTGATAGTCTCGTTCCCTCCGGAACAGCCTTGTACACCCATGGCGGTCGTACTGATGCACAACAGATCATCATGCATCTGAAAGATTTCAAAAATTATGAGATCACCCATGATGTTCTTTCCTTACACACAACTAAGCTTTCTGCGCACAATAAATTTGGCACCATCTCAATTCGTGAATTGTACCATGCAGTAGTTCGAGCCGTAGGCAGAAGTTCAGGGCTCTTGCGTCAACTCTATTGGCATGATTTTTTTACCCATGTTGCTTACTTTAATCCCAAGGTCTTTGGTCATGCCTTTCAGAAAAAATTCGAACAGGTACCCTGGAGCACCAACAAAAAGGATTTTGAAAGATGGTGCACAGGCTCGACAGGCTTTCCTGTCGTTGATGCAGGTATGCGACAATTAAATGCAACTGGCTATATGCATAACCGAGCTCGGCTTATTGTAGGTTCGTTTCTTACCAAAGATTTACACATCTCATGGCAATGGGGAGAAAAATATTTTGCGCAACAACTTGCAGATTATGACCCGTGCGTAAACAATGGAAACTGGCAATGGGTAGCTTCTACCGGATGTGATGCACAGCCCTTTTTTAGAATTTTCAACCCTTGGTTGCAACAGAAAAAGTTCGACCCTGAATGTACCTATATTAAAAGATGGATTCCTGAACTTATACATTGTGATCCGAAGATTATACACACGTGGTATAACCAGAAGAATACCATCAATGGGTATCCCTTGCCGATGGTCGATCATGCAACAGAAAGCACAAGAACAAAGGAGCTTTACAGGGAAGCAGCCGCCAAGTTCCGCGAATAACAAGTTCTTTTAATAATAACCAGGATTTTTATAAGCTTAATCTCTCGACAATTCCCCGTAAGGGATCTAAGCTTTGTTCGATCAGCCCTTGAACAATTTATCAATGAGTACCTATGTTTGATTTTACCACAGCTATCATATCGATCATCGTTTTCATAAGTGCATTGACCTTCCATGAGTTCTGCCATGCCTTAACGGCATACCTTCTTGGAGATAACACGGCACAACGCATGGGACGTCTCACCTTAAACCCCCTTGCACATATTGATCCCTTAGGTCTATTATTTCTAATTTTGGTCCGATTTGGATGGGCCAAGCCAGTACCTTTTAATCCTAACAACTTTACTCACCCTCGGCTTTATTCTGTAATTGTTGGTCTCGCAGGACCTTTCTCCAATATTCTTCTTGCGACAATATCTCTGATAGCACTACATCATGTCTCATCTTTTTTACCGTTAGCGTGGACACTCGTGTGGAATGAATTTTTTCAACTAAGCGTGTGGATTAACGTCATGCTGGGGGTTTTCAATCTGCTACCCATACCTCCTCTAGATGGGAGTCATCTTCTTAAGGCACTGATGCCTCAGAAACTTTTGCCCTACTATTACCAATTTGAACGCGTCTCTTTTATTATACTCATCGTACTCATAATGCTTCCACCTTTTCGTAACGCTCTCCTACAAGCAATCACCTTCGTGATAGGCCTCCTGGCGCTTCTTGTTTAAAAAAAGAAAAATGATGCTGACCACTGCCGATGTGCTGCGGATCACTAAAAATCCTTACAAGTTGGCGTGTAACCCAGAAAGTAGATACACTAGAATGAACATTACATATGAGGGGAAATCCATGCAACGAAACTGTGTACTTTTAGTGGTAGTCAGTTGTTCATTAGCTCTTTTTGGTCACAAAGATTCTCAAGGGGAGCCGCGCAATAAACATGCTCATGAAGCTGCGGAAGTAGGAAAGATTGCTGTGGCATCCGTTGCTGCAGCGTGCTTGTATGGCATTATCAATGATCAGATTACGGCTCGTATCTGCCCTGAATATTTTACTAAAGGGTTTCATAGAGCGATGGTGCAGAGAATGTCTGAAGGATGGCTCAAAAGTACACTCTCTACCACAAAATCTCCCACAATTTTGGGTCTTGTGTGGGGAACAATAGCGACTTGGTGGATGGGAGCCGCTCTGAGTGTTCCCATAACTCTTGCTGCTCGAGTACCCTTTGGAAAAACACCAAAACTAACGATGAAAGACCTCATAAAACCAACAGCTTATGCATTTGGTTGCATGGGGATCACGGCATTAGCCGCAGGAATCATAGGGTATAACAAAGCATGTACTGATCCAAATTTTCGTAATCTGTTTAGGCATGCTGCTAACGGAGTTTCAGAAGAGGCTCTCCCTTCGTTTATTGCCGATGCCTGTGCCCATAGGTCTGGCTATGCAAGCGGGATTGTTGCAGGATTAGCCCTTTGCGGCTGGATTGTCCACGAACGATATGCAAGAAAAAAAGTGCAGGACTTCGAGGATCAATAAGATCACCATGTCTTTCATATGTGCTCTATTTCTAATATCCCGATAGCATGAGTCAGCTTTGCTCCTCCCGAAAGCTTACATTTGCCTTTTTTTATTGAAAGGGCGAGATAACGCTTTTCGCGGCTGCGATTTGTTTTTGCCCTGATTCAGCCAGTTGGCGTTGCTGAGATTCGAAAATATCTTTAAGGGCAACAAGAATACTTGCGGATCTTCATCGGAAATTGTTTCATTAAGATAACGATAGAATTTCTGGATTACGCAAATCTTCTAATAATTTTCCTTCATAGTTTCTGAATTCTCTTCTCATAATGGTCCTTATCACTTTTCAGTTTTAAGCGCAGCAAGCTCTTTACCCAAGAAATAACTTAAAAAAGTCCGAATTACCACAAGTATCGCAAGCATACCGATATCGTAGTAAGTAGGTTTCACCATTGATTCAATAATGTCTGCACCAATCATGAACTCAAGGCCAAGAATAATACCATATCCAAGCTCAAGTCTCAGGCTATTAACATCTATCTTATCCGTAAATAAACCCTTGCAAAAAAGATATGCGGCTTTCAGTCCCGCAAAGAAAATAATACCGCTCCCTATGAGCGATAAAAGTTCGTCAGCTATCAGCAAAGATTCTTTATAATACAACATTTCATTCCTTTCTTGCTTAACTCGACAACGAGTAATGTCCTTTTTTATACCTAATAAAACCCTCAGTTTCAAGATCATTCAATATCTGTTTCACTTTCTCAGCTGGTCGTGCAATTGTCTCTACGAAATACTCTTCACTGAGGGTTGACCCAATCACAAGCATTTTCAAGATAGCTCCACGTACTTGCCGATCAGAGCCTTCAAATCGAGACTGTTTTGCATGATGCTTACTCTTCCTACTAGGGTTCTTGAGTGTTTTTTTGAGCATCACTCCATAGTCCATCAAGGCATAATACCAGGTGCGCGGATTGTTCTTATCAAGAGTTTGCTCAATGAGCGGCATAAGATCCCGGTCATGCACTTCTGTCTCATCTTTAAAAAACTCGTGAATATATACGGACCGAATGTTGGTTTCGATAAAGATCGTAGGTTTATTAAAAGCAAAGGCACAGATCGAGGCTGCGGTGTTGGGTCCAATCCCTTTAAAGGCTACGAGAATCTCCGGATCCTGAGGAACAGCCCCTCCATGTTCTGCAACAACCACTTCAGCAAACTGCTTAAGCGCTATGGCACGCCGATTATACCCAAGCCCCTGCCAAGTGGCTATAACTCTATCAAGCGAAGCTTGAGCTAACGATTGAATAGTGGGAAACACTCCAAGAAATTCCTCATATTTTTTTGCAACACGATCAGTTTGGGTTTGTTGCAACATAATCTCAGATACCACTATATGGTAAGCATTGTCGACATTCCGCCAAGAAAATAATCGCTTGTTGCTTTCATAGTAACCATAGATCAGGTTCTTAAATAGGGTTACTTCCTTTTCAGATAATGTTTGTACCCTTGGCATGGTGAGACTCCAATTCGTATCCAATATCCCTGATGTCTTTAGATTAAGTATTTTAAGCTATCAAAGACTAAACAGTTGCAACAAAACGAACACCCCTTTACTGAATAGTCCTAGGAACCCATACGCCCTACACGAACTAAGACAAAACGCTCCCTTGTGAGATACCTTTTAACTACTTCTTGCATTTCCTGCTTACTTGTTTGCGCAAGATGAGCTGCTCGAGTATCAAAGTAATCATTTGGTAACCCAAATTTATCAAGAGCAAGAAGTGTTGCAGCCGTTGAAATGTTTGATTCAAAAGCACTTACCAAACTATTAATAATAGCTTGTTGCGCTTCAGTAAACTCGTCATCAGAAACTTCGTTGATGGCTGAATCAATAACATACTCTATGGCAACTTCCGCCTCTTTAAGGCGATCATTTGAGACAATCGTACGGATGACAATAAGGCCTTTATCTTTATCTACACGAGAAAGCAACGAGCCTCCAATGGTATAGAAAAGTCCTGATTGCTCACGTAAATCAAATAGCCGAGATGCCATTGAACCAAGTACACCGCCTGTAAATATCTGATCAAACAATAGAAGCTTATCATAGTCTTTATCTAAGCGGGACACAGAAAGTGCTCCATAATAAAGCACTGTCTGATCTCGCATTATAGGATAATTTACTTCATGCCATTTCACCGGCTTAATTTCAGGAAAGACAAGTGGTTCTACGGCTGTCCCTTTCCATGAAGAAAGTACCTCTGAAAGCACCTGTTGGAGTGTATAATTTTTCATATCTCCCACAATAGCCATTCGAGCTCCGCAAGGGCTAAAGTATTTCTTATAATGAGCAATAATATCATCTCTCGTAATTGCCTGTACCCCTTCAGCGGTGCCCATGGCATTTTTACTATAGGGATGATCTTTATAAATATCTTGGCGTACAAGCTGCCCAGCAAACTGCTCTGGGGCATCCCAATATTCTTTTAATCCAGCAAGCATACGGGCACGAACGCGCTCAATTGCATCATTGTTCATCGTAGCATGCACAAGCATTTGTTGAAGCAACTCCAGGGCCTTAGGGAGGTCTTCAGAAAGTACGCTCATCTTAATTTGACCAGGAGAACTTGAGATACTCATACCTAAAGACTCAGCAGTATCGGCAAACTCTTGAGCAGAATAATCTTTTGTCCCTTCTAATAGCATTGCAGCAACAAAGGCGCTAATTCCTTCTTTTCCTTTGGGATCATATAAATGATCTGCAACAAAATCGACAAGAAAATCTATTTTGGGAAGATGCGAAGATGCATGAGAGAGCACCTTAAGTCCATTGTCTAGCTCAAAAACTTTTGCTCGAGGAAAAGCAAATGGCTTTGGAGGAACTACCTTGATCTCTTTTACCTGGCAACCTTCCTCTACCGCCTCTTCTCTACTTCTACCTGAAAGTATTCGAGCATCTTCCTCATCAGAAAGCTCCTGTAAAAGGAGCCAATGCTGTTTCTCTTGCTCTGAAATAGGTTCGACCAAACCGCGTTGCATAAGTGCCGGTCGCAAGTAGTTTCTTACAAAGCTCTGCACATCCGCTGCAAGTTCATCTTTTGATTGTTGGGTCCTTGTGTAAAGATAATTTTCATCTCCTGTTGCAAGATAAAACTTTCCTAGTTCATAGGCTTGCTTTGAAAGATTTTCAAGAAGTGATAGCTGGTCAACTTCGACCTGCTTAATCGCGCGCACAAGCTCATTATGGGTAACCCCATTGGTAACAATGTCAGCAAGTTCTTGATGTACTACTTGTATAATTTGATCAAAAGTGACGCCCTCACGAGGTTGAAAATAGAAAAAGAGTATCCCCGCATCAAACAGATCATAGGTAAATACATCAAGGTCGGTCACCAGCTCACGCTCATCGACCAATTTTTTATAGAGTCGAGACCCCTTACCATCGGCAAGAACCCAGAGAATGATATCTACAAGATAGTCAACCTTATGAACTGCACCGGGGATTTCCCATGCAATAATGTAACTTGGTAGTTGCACATCACGGTAGATAGTTACCGATTTGCTTTGAAGATCACTGCCGTGATAAAAAACTTCTTTTTTATACTCAAAATTCGGCGTAAGATGGCCAAACTCTTTCTTAACAAGCTCAATCGTTTTATCAGGATCTATATCTCCGACGATTACCAGTGTTGCATTGTTCGGTATATAATGCTTCTTATAAAAATTCACCAGGGATTCGCGCTTTAGGCTCCATAAATCTTGCTTATACCCGATAATTGGATAATGGTAAGGGTGATCGGGAAACATCATCCCAACAAGATCTTCTACAACACTTGACGTATAGCTATCCTTATACATCTTGAGCTCTTGAATAACCGCTTTCAATTCAGAATTTAAATGCTCTTCTTTAAAAGTGGCATTGTGCATACAGTCTGCTAGGATGTTTAAGGCGGGTTCCCATTGTTGCGAGGGAAAATCAAATAAATAACCAGTATAATCATAGGAGGTAAAAGCGTTCGTATAGCCTGAAAGCTTATGTGTAATAAGATTGATGTCACATTCGGAAAGCTTTTTCGTGCCTTTAAATATCATATGCTCAATAAGGTGTGCTATTCCTTTTTCGCTCGTCTTTTCATCTTTAGAGCCAACATTATACCACAGCTGAACAGATACCTTTGGCACTACCGATGAGGGCTTAAGTAATACGGTGAGCCCATTTGATAAAACTTTCTTAATGACATGTGGTTTCATATGTATCCTATGCGCATACTGTGCGCTCACTAAATAATAATGATTGTCCACCAAGAATAGCGCACTCTTACCATTAATTCAAACCTAAGCAAATGAGTTGAGCGTAAGCAATGAACGGAGGCAACAAATTGTATGAGCTTTTGAAACTCATCATCTTTGTCACCTGCAGTCTCATAAGAAAGATATCTTAAAGTACATTGGCGCTCTCAATCAGTCGATGTACCTCGCCAAGGAGATAAAAGGGAACTGAAAGAAGTGTATTATGAATTATGCCAAACCCAAGGTCCAACCACAGTTACTGGGCAACTTTTTCTTGTCCACTATGCAATGGCTTTTGAAACAGCATTGTCAGGCTATGTGCAGCGCCTTGACTATTCACTACGTGACCGAAATGATCAGTCAATAATGTTTTTAGAACGACAAGATCTGTATTAGAGAATGCTTCATAAAGAGTGGCATGCGTATAAGAAATACTCTGAGCTTCATGCTTAATAATGGTTAATTTTCCCTTTTTGCCTATGTCACCTTCTTCATATACATCAGACACAAGATCATTGATCCTCTCTTGTAAAGATGACTCTAGTGATGAAAATGCATTTTCATATTTTGGACCTTTTTTTGTAATGTTCACGAGTGGAACAACTTTATAACGTAATGGATCAACATCTACAAGATTATCTTCAACCTCAATGTCTCTTGATAAAGATTCGCACCTGCCTGTCCCATCAGTCCGTAATAAGTATGTCGTTGTTTTAAATACATATGCACGTGAATTCTGCCCAATCAATTGCATCATGCGGCCTATTGCGTTTGCAGTAATAATAAGACAGCCCCCAGGCTTTAAAAGCCTATACATGGTACCTATGAAATCCTCTCTCTTGTCACCATAAAGAAAATGTATAATATTACGGGCATAAATTACGTCAAAATGTCCGGTATATTGAGCGTCCTTAAATACTTCTAAGCAATCGCCTTGAACTAAGGTAAATATTTTTTGCGCGTCTGTAGGTAATAAACTTAGACGGGCACGGCATTTTTCAATTTCTGACTCCTCTATGTCATTGATATAGACCTTTTCAGCACCCGTAAGGCCCAGCAAAAAACCATTCTCGCCACTGGCTGCCGCTACTTCAAGTACGGTTTTACCCTGTGAAAGATCCATAATATCGCTAAGAACTTCAGGGTGTATAGGATAAGCAGCCCCGAATTTATTCTCTCTACCAGCACTCATTACAGGTCGCTTTGCAACCTCATAGGACTCCTGAAGAATTGTATTTGCAAACCTCATATATCTATTGCGATACTCTGAGTCTGGATTACCTTGTACCGTCTTCAGGACTTTCATAAAAAGATCTTCTTTTTTGATTCGCACAGCACCCGTCTGATCAACCGAGGATGCAGATTTCATAACAGCTGAGGAACCTGAACAAGCATGAGGTATCGCCAGAAACAACATACTTAAGATGCGGTAAATTTTCATGAATATCTTCCCATTGTCTAGTTATTGCCATTCATATTTAACACCATATTACTTTAGAGCAAATACAGCATTTTGTCAAATTGGCATTCATTCAACTTGTCTTATTGAATTTTCTGACTTATTGATGCTGGTATCAGCCCAATATCTTTAAAGCAGCCGTTCTATTTTTAACAAAACTTATCAAAGCAGATGGTTGTTTTGATTTAAACTCATCAAAAAGGCTGAGAATACAGCATTTCATCTCTTTTCGTAGCGTCCATTTGAAAAGCGCTTCCTAAATCCTTGGATCTTCGTTGACGTTTTCTTCTCACGTAACTAGGCTAGTACCAATAACCCCCCCTCTCCCGCCCTGTCTTCATGCACCAGTCAAGCATCTTGTATACGAGAGAATACTTCACTCAAAGATTCATAGTCGTTCCTATTATGCTCAGTTTCTTAAGCGCATGGGCATGCATTGGCGGCATCTGGTGTGCATCGACCCTTTCAACCAACCATACCATTCTTGTTAGTATCTTCATAACCATTATAAGTTTTCTGTGGCTCAAAAGAAGGTCTCATTGCCTTATACTCCTAGGCTTCTTTATCGCTGGAGCATATCGTTTTACCACCTACGATGCTTCATTTCAGGCAAGCGCTCAATTTTTCCAGGATCATGCTCATCAAGCGCTCTCAGGAACCGCTCTAGTCATCGACCAAGAAATTCAGCATGGTAAAAGATATCCTATCTGTTTGACCATCAGAATTCTCTCTTTTAACAAACTTAAGGGGACTCCTGCGCATACTGTTATCAAGCTGTACCTTCTTAAAAAACCCTCCCTATTGCCTGGCGATGAACTTCAATTCAAAGGCCTTATATGCAAAAGAACGACCGATTCATCATATGAAAAGTATCTTTTTAAAGAGGGAATTGTAACAGCGATCTATTCAGATAGAATTGTATACAAACGAATTGCCCGCCCCTGGTTCAGCCCAAGAAGATGGTGCATACACAAGAGAGAAAGCATGATGAAACATCTTCTGCAGAAGATGTCACCAAAATCTGGCGCTCTTTTTTCAACCCTTTTTATGGGGGGTAAGGCACCAACGCATCACAAGGAACTCCGCAGTATTTTTTCTTACTGGGGCATTGTCCACTTCCTTGCTCGGTCTGGATTACATGTTATGGTCCTCATAGGCGTCTGGAGAACCTTTTTAGTCTACCTTCGCATTCCTTGGGCAATAAGCCAGATCATTCTACTTCTTATACTAGGCTTTTATTACCTCCTTTCATGGTCAAGCATCTCATTTATACGAGCGTGCATAGCATGGTTTTGTTATCAATGTTTTATATACATAGGACGAACACCAAGAATCCTCCATATACTCGCCCTAACAACCCTGATTGTGTTGCTTAACAATCCTTATCAGCTTTTCTTTCTCGATTTTCAATTGAGCTTTGGATTAACCTGTGCTCTTGCCTGGTGGCAGGAGGCATATTATCAGCATACGTGCTCTATCGCTATAGGTGCACTCAATAAGCCAATCACTCACGAATAATCAATATTTCTCGGTTGAGCAAGCGACTGCTTGATTCGCCATGATTTCACTATACATCTGCTTAGGGTTTCTATCATAGGTAATTCACCCAATACGACACATTGATAAAATTTTAATACTTCATTATTTCTATGAGCATCGTAGTAAAATTTATGGTTAAACTTTGAAAAAACTTCTCTAAATGGCCTGTTTCCTACCTTTCAGGCCCAGAATCCATTTCATTATTAATTTAAAATAAAAAAAATAATTATCATTGATATTTCAAATATATATTTAATATACTGAAAGCAATAAGGGAGAATATGATGAAATCAAATAAACTCATTTGGACAATTCTTTGGATAACCGTATGCCTAGAAGGCACTCGAATATTTGCTCACGACGAATATCGCTTATACAGGAGACCTCCAGCGAAGTCGGTATTGGTAATTATCTACATGGCAGCTCGCAATGATCTTTCATTGTATGCTGAAGCTCATATTCGCCAGCTGCTTAATTTAGGTGCATCTGATCGGGTAAAACTTTTTGTGCACTTAGACTTACAAAAGAGCGATGAGCCCCTTGTTACCAAGAATTTTTTCGTTGAAAAGGACAAACTTCTACCCGTAGGCAGTGATAGCCCCATGGATAGTGGAAAAAAAGAAACACTCATCAATGCCGCTTCTATGGCATATGAGCAGTTCCCTGCAGATGAAGTCGTACTTGTCTTATCAAATCATGGAACGGGCACATTAGAACCGATGGTTGCACCATCCATACGCCAATGGGAATTATGGCATGTCGATGAGCGATCAGGCAAAATCGATCTTGACCAGTCAATAGGATACATTGATCGTTTTTCTCCAGGTGAAGGCTCCTATAATGAACCTAAAGGAATATGTTTCGATGATTCTACAGGTCACTACCTTACCACCAAAGATTTAACTGATGCAATCGAGCATATCTCACAACAGGTAATACACAAAAAGTTCAGCATCATTGCTTGCGATGCTTGCTTAATGTCAGGAATCGAAATCTTTACTGGACTCCATCCCTTTGCAAACTTTTTTGTCGCTTCACAGGAAGTTGAACTCGGATTAGGGTATCAATATGACCATATTGTAGAGCCTCTTGTACGTAATAAGATTTGCTGTGGCGAGGAACTTGCTCGCCATTTTGTGCAGGCATACAGAGAGTACTATAGCCCTAAGATCGACTTTTATACTCATGCAGCTATCGATCTCTCCTATGCTCAAGCCCTCGAGACCAACATTGATAGCCTGGCGCTCTGTTTGAGCTACGGACTTACCCATCAAAAACAAAGATCAGTCAAAGAAGCAATACGATTAAGCAGACATAAAAAACACTGCATTCGCTTTAATGAACCAACTTACCTTGACCTAGGTAGCCTATATGCAAATCTTCTAATCAACGTTGATATATGTACCTTAAAAGGAGAGAATACAGACGTATTTAAGCAGGAACTTACTGCTATTCTTCACGAGGGGCTAACCATCATTAAAAAAGCGGTTAAAGCAAATGAGGTAGGCAATAAACATGAACATGCCTCAGGTATATCGATCTATTTCCCTGAATTTTTGATTCATAAATCGTATAAAACAAATAGCTTTGCACAACGTACCCATTGGCTAGCCTTTCTTCAAGAATTTGTAACCTCCCAATAACCAAAAGGCCGCTAGCCCTCATGCGTGTTTTCTGCTATGATAAGAGGAAAAGGATACATTCCTCACACAACACGTAGACACACTATGAACCCACGCGAATACAAAGAAGAGCTTTTAAAAGCACTCTATGCCCCCTATAAGAACTGCCAAGAATGCCACCTAGGCTTTACCGGAAGAAAAAATGTCGTCTTTGGTGAAGGAAATGCTGACGCTGAACTCCTATTCATAGGAGAAGGACCCGGAAGAGATGAAGATGAGCAAGGCCGCCCATTTGTTGGCCGCTCAGGCCAGCTTCTCAATCGCGTTCTTGCTCAAGTTGGCATTGAGCGATCTGAGGTGTTTATCACCAATATCGTCAAATGCAGGCCCCCTAATAATAGAGCTCCGAGTCCCCAAGAGGCTGCTACCTGTATGGGTCTCTTCTTATATAACCAAATTAAGATCATTCGGCCTAAAATTATCTGCCCACTCGGTTCGATTGCGCTTAATAATCTTCTTGGTAAGCCTTGCTCGATCACTAAGCTTCGTGGGACCAACTTAGAGTGGGAAGGGTTCACCATTATACCTACCTACCATCCCGCATATATATTGAGAAACCAAAGCCAAGCTCTCAGCTGGCTTGAAGATTTCAAGACACTAAAAAATGCCCTTTTAAGCGTGCAATCGAGATAGTTTCTCTTTGGCTGGAAAAGAAAAACCTTAGAAGGTTCCTAAGGTGAATACCGTGTGAATGAAATGGGGATAGGTGGTGCATAAAAAAGTAAGCCCCCTAGTTGTCCACCACAGATTCACCTATTCCCCACCACATAACCACCATTCATAAACGGCGCGAATATGCAGATTCAATCGATATTATCTAGAAGAAAACCCATAGCCTATCCACCAAGATTCTTCCCCCTACTATAACTATATTTATATATACTATTATTATACATATATTATAGTTAGTAAGACTCATAAGAAGAAATCTTGCCACCCAAAGGTAAAGATCTAAGTTCTGTTTTTAGAAAAATCTGTTATAATTAGACCAATGCTCAAGTATTCTTAGTTGTTTACAAGGAACATAATACGTGAAACTTTCCCAAGTTATCGAAGAGCTCGTTGAAGAAAGAGGTCTTGACCGATCAGTGTTAAGCGCTATCATTTGCGAAGGTCTTCTTGTTGCTTACAAAAAAAGGTATCCAGACCTTCCTTTAAACGTTGCCTACAATAAGAACTCTGATGAGTTAGAGGTTACGGTTGATAAAAAGGTCGTTCAAAACGTTGAAGACGATTTGGCAGAAATAAGTCTTCGAAAAGCGCGGGCTGTTAAGAAAGATATAGATCTTGATGACATGATGCCCCTGCCTTTTGAGGGGCCAATCGGTCGTATAGAGATCTTAAAAGCAAAACAAATAATTGCTCAAAAGATTCGCTCAATTGAGTACGAAGCCATCTATAATGAGTTTAAGCCCAAAGAAGGCACTATTGTGCATGGTGTTGTGCATAAGGCTGACCGACATGGGGTTACCGTTAAAATTGAGGACGCTTTAGCCTTCTTACCAAGATCTCTTCAGATCCCGGAAGAAAAATATGTGGTTGGCTACTCTATTCGTGCCTTACTGAAAGAGGTGCTTACGGAGCCTCGCAATGAAAATCAGCTTATTCTCGATCGTTCTTCAGCCGAGTTTCTTATGAAGCTCTTTGAGCTTGAAGTTCCCGAGATCTTTGAAGGACTTGTGGAAATTAAACGTATTGTTCGAGCTCCAGGCTACAAATCCAAGATTGTGGTTGCTTCAAATGATCCTAATATTGACCCTGTAGGGACCTGTGTAGGTGTAGGTGGAGCCCGTATTAAGCCTATCTTGCGTGAGCTTGGCGCTGAGAAGATTGATATCATTGAGGCTACGACTTCGAAGGAAGAGCTTATTAGAAAATCACTGAAGCCTGCCGAGGTTAATCGTGTTGAGATTCTTGATGACAAAACGGCAAATGTGTGGGTTGATGAGGATCAGCGTTCCGTAGCTATTGGTAAGATGGGCAAAAACATTGCTCTTGCCTCCCAGCTTACCGGGATGCAGCTCAACCTGGTTAAAAATGAAGCTACCACGGCAGAAGAGCTTTTTGAAGATAGTGACGAGGACGTTCAGCATGAAGAGTCTTCTCAGGAAGAAGCTGAAACTGAATAGATCTTTGGTTGCATGACTTAAGGAAAAAAAATATGGCGATACGCGTATATGAATTGTCGAAGAAGTTAGGCCTTACCAATAAAGAGCTTATAGATCTTTTGAAGGAGCATGGCTATTCTTTGGCAAGTATTGCCTTGGTACCGCCAGAAGCACAGGCTCTCGCAGAAAAGCTGATGGCAAAGGGAAGTCCTAAAGTCCAAAAGCCGCTGAGCAAAGAACCTGCTTCTCAAAAAGAACAACCCAAGATCGAATCTCCTAAGATGGAGTCTGTGGAGCAGCCAAAAGAACAGGCTAAAAAAGCTATCGTTAAAAAAGTAGAAGCTTCTCAGGCACCAGCTCAAAAAGTTTCTCTAGAAAAAAAAGCTCCACAAAAACCTAGCCAACCAACTGTACAGGCTAAACCGACTGTCCAAAAAGCAGCAGCGCCTGTAATTCAAAAGAAAGTTATTGAGCAGCCTGAAACCAAGAAATCTGGATTGGAGCCGGGAACTGCATATGATGCGCCGATGACGGTAGGAGATTTTGCTGCAGCAGCAGGAGTTCCTGTAAGCGAAATTATTATTGCTCTTCTCAAGAAAGGTATTGCAGCACCGGTGACTCAGCTTTTGCCTGAAACAACAATTAGAGACCTTGCTACCTTGCATGGTCTTACTTTGGTAAAAAAAGAGACAGCACGGCAATCAAAAGAGATGCCCTTAGTTTCTCAAGAGGCTGCTGGAGAATGGAAAGAAAGATTGCCTATAGTAGTTGTGATAGGACATGTGGACCATGGTAAAACTACTCTGCTAGACTTTATTCGTAAGACACGCGTAGCCTCACGTGAAAAAGGGGGCATAACGCAACATGTAGGGGCGTATGATGTTAAGACGAAACAGGGTGGAGTTATTTTTCTCGATACACCCGGCCATGAAGCTTTCTCATTAATACGTGTACGTGGAATTAAAGTGGCCGACATTGCAATTCTTATTGTAGCTGCAGATGACGGTATCATGCCTCAAACAGAAGAGGCGATTAATGCAGCTAAAGCAGCCGGCATTCCTATGGTTGTAGCGATTAACAAGATAGATAAAGCATCTCCTGCTCAAGTAGAAGCGGTTAAAAGTCAACTTGCGCGCCATAACTTGGTTCCTGAAGAATGGGGTGGGCAAACTATTGTCATGCCGATTTCAGCAAAAACGGGACAAGGTGTAGATGAGCTTCTTGATGTGCTGGTGCTCCAGTCTCAAGTTATGGATCTTAAGGCGAATGTTACGGTTCCAGCGCGCGGCTATATCTTAGAATCAAAATTTGAAAAGGGCCGAGGCCCAGTAGCCACAGTTATTTGTCAGCATGGTGTTCTTAAGGTCGGCGATTATTTTATTGCTGGTGAAGCAACGGGGCGTGTAAGTTCTCTTGTTACCTCTGATGGTAAAAGGGTACAAAAAGTAGGACCTTCGGTGCCTGTGCAAGTTGCAGGATTTTCGGAGCTTCCTCATTCGGGGGATCTATTTGAGGTACATACGTCAAAAGTTATTAAAAAAGGTATTCCTGCTGCTCAGCAGCGGGCTGACCTATTGCTGCGCAAAGCTGGTGCTTCTCGAGAAGCAGATATCGATATTATCCTCAAAACTGATAATGTGTCATCGCGTGAGGCAGTTGCAGCATCTCTTTCCCGTCTAACTTCTAAACATGGTGCTATTTCAATTATTCAGTCTGGCGTAGGGGATATTACTGAAAGTGATGTTATGCTTGCAGCCGATACAGGAGCCTATATTTATGGGTTCGGAGTAAAAGTGCAACCTAATGCCATGGATCTTGTGCACAAAAAAGGTGTCGTCATTAAAACCTTCGATATCATCTATAAGCTGATAGAAGAAGTTGAGGCGCTCTTAGAATCAGGCAAACCTGTTGAAATGGTTACCAAGAAAATTGGTGAAGCAACAGTACTCAAGGTATTTGATATTAAGAATCTTGGTGTTATTGCGGGTTCTATTGTACGTGAAGGTCGCTTTACACGTAATGGCAAGGTAAAGGTGTACCGCGGTAAGGAAAAGATTGGTGAAGGCCCTATTAAGAGTCTCCAACGTGAAAAGAAAGCAGTGAAGGAAGTTCACTCGGGATTTGAATGTGGTTTCATGATTGAAGGGTTTAGTGATTTTGAGCCCGATGATCGTGTAGAATGCTACGAAGAAGTTCCCGTAACAAAATAGTAGTGTGTCGTACACAACAACTATTCCTCTTGTTTGAGTTCCAAACAGGTTTACGAATATGTCCTACAAGTGAGCACATTCGAAAGATAGTAAGGCTATTGTCGCGCAAAAGATGTTTTTGTTGCGCAATGGTTGTTTTTACAGGAAAAAGACCAACTATTTAAAAAACAACGAAAACTAAGGCTTCTTTTTGTTGTTGCAGCGTGTGCTCTAAAACTAACTGTTGTTTTTTGTGCTCTATTACTAGAAACTTAGAATTGCTTTGATAGCGTGTAGCTTTAATAACTATCTTTCTCTCCCTTCAATAGTTATTAAACTTCCTCTAGAGAAGCTGCTTGTAAGAAAGTGTTAGTTAAAGACTCGTACGTTAAAATTATTCTACAATTCCTTCTTAGCTATTTAACGGGTCTTTAACTACACGATCTTAAAGTATCAGACACCTCACTGTATTTTCCACCCATTTAGATATAGCTCTTCTTTATACCGGTGCCTCTACAACCGATAAAATTTTTTATGTACATGTTGTGCATCTCTAGACCGTTTTACTATCGAAGTATTGCCCTTTTCGATCTATCATCATTCATACATGAAAGATCTGTGAATTCACCGCGTTTGAACATAAGTCCCGCTTCGCTTTTAAAAAAAGCTCCGTTCACTCAATTGATGTCAATTCATCCAAACGGGCTTAAATGGCATTGATTAAAACCTTGTGGACGACAAAAGGCCCCATTAAAATGGCATAGAATCTGCAATCATATAAAGCTCTTATAGAATGAAATTGTCAGATGATGTTCATTCTGAAGGCTCCCCCTTCAACTTTTCTGCATCTTGATTGTTTATGTACTATGCATTTCTTAATATCCTGGATATACGGCAATGCATCGTTGGGGAATTTTGGATCTGCATTACTTAAGTCTTAAGAGAATTGTGCAGATTTTTCTGCAGCAACATGGCGTTGTTAAGAGGTTGTTTTATGCAAAAAACACTCCGAAGGACAAAAATGCACGCAGTTACCAACCTTTTTATGTTGTTGCTTGACGATGCGGGAACTAAACTGTTGTTTTTTAGGCAAAATTCGTAGAAACTTAGAATTGCTTCCTAGTTAGTGTAGCTTTAATAACTATCTTTCTCTCCCTTCAATAGTTATTAGACTTTCTATATAGTGAGGCACTGCTTGTAAGAAAGTGTTAGTTAAGGACTCGTAATGTATACTACAATTCCTTCTTAGCTATTTGCGGGTCTTTAACTATCACGATCTTTTAGTCCCATCTCTTTTTCACCCCATAATCTCATCCTATTTTCAAAGTTGCCTTAGAAAAAATGCTTTCATGTGAGAGATTTCTTTAGGCCAAGCATCTTCCTCTTTTGAGATATGGAAACAACCCTAAAGACTGTTGCTCCAAGTGATGTTAAAAAACAGCCAGATATACCCTGACCCTTTCAATTTGAAAATTTTAGCGACGCCCCAGCTGCTTATTGTTTCAGTGAAGAGAAAGCGCGCGAAGCGCATCTTGTTGCTTTGTGGTTGCCTTTAAAATAAAAATACGTTATTTTAGAAATAGTCGCCTGGAAATAGCAGTTTTTGTGTTGTTTTATAATGTTGCGCAAGGCAAACTGTTGTTTTTTAGGCAAAATTCGTAGAAACTTAGAATTGCTTCCTAGTTAGTGTAGCTTTAATAACTATCTTTCTCTCCCTTCAATAGTTATTAGACTT
>Ga0207145_1003_pt1 | contig 69388 bp, 53 predicted proteins | sample Alteio_BWMinHeat_35_FD_153578 | JGI IMG/M metagenome (GOLD analysis project Ga0207145, IMG submission 153578) | Enriched cells from forest soil in Barre Woods Harvard Forest LTER site, Petersham, Massachusetts, United States -... | ecosystem: Environmental > Terrestrial > Soil > Temperate forest >...
GGGGGAAGTGCGTCAAGTGTGGGTGGTGCTCTGACACTTTTCGCAATTGCACGATATTTGCCCACGGGAATACTGGATACAACATTTAATATGAATGGCCTCTCCATGGGCCTTCCGGGGACTGTCTTAACTTCTATTTCTCAGAATATGGACATTATCAATGGTCTTGCCATAGATGCAGATGGAGCACTTGTTGTTACTGGCGTTTCTAATGATGGAATGAATATGTCTTTTGCCACGGCACGGTATTTTTCTACAGGAACTCTCGATCCGGCCTTTAACCCTACAGGATCAATCCCCGGAGTGGTACTTACCCAAGTTAATCAAGTTCCACAATATACGACGACGCCAACAGTAATCAATACGGGTAAAGCAGTTGTGATAGGTCAAAATAGTGAAATCTATGTCTCAGGCTTTTCTTTCGACGGTTTTCAAACTAACTTTACGATACTTAATTATCTTTCCGGTGGGGTTCTTAATACGCCTGTATTTAATCCAACAGGATTGATTTCAAATGTTCCTGGTGTGGTAGTTACGCCTATTGGCCAATCTCTAACTATCCAAGGGAATGGGGTGCCCATGTTTATCACCGAGGATGTATCTGGAGTAAGCCCTGAGATCTTGAGTACTTTGCGACAGCCTTTTGAATTGATTGAGCCTGTTATTACTACCGATACGAGACCCGTCTTTCGGCAAAAGCAGATTACTCTAAAGGGTATAGCATCACCAAACGCATTTGTTGTCTTGTACGTAAATGGGTTTGAAGTGGCTAAAGCCTCAGCGCGCTATACAGGAGAATGGTATGCGATCTTTCCTCCGCTGCTTGATGGGACCTATGAAGTTGTAGCTGTGGCTCAAGATCCTCTTTCGGGTATTAGCTTGTCCTCGTTACCTGTTTCACTTAAGGTACGAACTTATGTGCCAAAGCCTCCTCACATTACGAAACCTTTTTTAAACCAGGTATTTACGGAAAAGGCTATTGTTGTTGAAGGTATGGCAGATCCAGGTGCTCTGGTTACTCTGTTCCTTGATGAAAAAAAACGTGCCCAGGTACGCGCTACAACTGATGGACGATGGCGTACAAGTGTAACAAATATCGACAAGGGCTCTCATGTGCTTACTGCTCAAGCAAGCATAGAGGGGGATACACGAAGTAAGAATTCTGAACCGGTGTTATTTTCTGTTGATCTTAGTGGCGAGAAGGCTCCTGTAATTCTTGTGCCAAAAAATGGATTTGTAAGTACAAGTTCACAAGTACGCCTAGAAGGGCAAGGGTCACCCAATTCAACGATAAAACTCTTTGCTAATACCAAGCTTCTCAAAGAGGTCCCCGTAAATAAAGAAGGCAAGTGGAGTGCACTATTGGCCAATCTTGAAGGCGCTTACGAATTCTATGCAACGACATCTAATAAAAATTATGCATCACAAAAGGTTTCAGGAAAGCTGATACTACCAGTGCCTAAAGAGCATGACCTTGCCGATCCTATGGACCCTTTTTCGGGGTATGCATCCCCGGGAGGAACGATTAAAGTGTATAGCGGCACCAATTATCTTGGTATGACCAAGGCCAATCAAGATGGCAGGTGGACCTTTACTCCCTTGAAGAGTATTGGGGTAGGATATGAGCCTATTAAGATTGATATCTATGATGCTCAAGGGATAAAGCAATCAACCATTAGTAAGATGATAGGTCTTTGATTGCGATCATTATTAAGAAAGGGCCATAACAAGGCCGTTGAGGGCTTGAGCTTCATGGCTAATTAATGACATTATAGTGCGAGCTATAACTTTCTATAGTCCGCACCAAGTTTAATAATGGGTGTAATTAAATTTTCATATTAAGGTTGCGAATATGTTTTTTTAAAGTTATCGAGCTTTATTGAGGAAATGCTCAGTTCTTGCAATGTTAGACCTGATCGTATTTTTCATAGAGTTTGGAGCAATCTCTAAAGCTTGTCTAAAGTAGTCTAAACCTGTTCTGTTGTCCCTTTGAGAACAATGAGCATTTCCAAGACCAATAAGAGCCTGAGCTTGCAACGTTACATCCCCATGAATGCCAAGGACTCGACGAGCTTCTAGATACCAATCAATATCATTTTTATGTCGATTATCAGTATAACGGGCATTGCCAAGACCGATAAGGGCTCGAGCCTGTAAATCCACGTCACCACGGTCGCCTAGTACTTTGAGAGCTTCTCGATACCAATAGTTTCTATCATGTCGATGATCGGTGTAACGAGCATTGCCAAGTCCAATGAGTGCCTGGGCTTGTAACGATATATCTCCATGAGTGCCAAGGACTCCGAGAGCTTCAAGATACCAATCAGCATTATTTTCATGCTGATTATCAGTATAACGAGCATTACCAAGACCAATGAGTGCCTGCGCTTGTAAGTCTATATCGCCATGCGAGCCAAGTATTCCGAGAGCTTCTAGATACCAATGGTTTCTATCATGTTGATTATCTGTATAACGAGCATTACCAAGACCAATGAGTGCCTGCGCTTGTAAGGTTATTTCACCAGTAGAACCAAGTACTCTGAGAGCTTCAAGATACCAATCAGCTTGCTTTCTATGTTGAATATCAGAATGACGAGCATTACCAAGACCAATAAGAGCTGTTGCTTGTAAGGTTATATCACCATGCGAGCCAAGTATTCTGCGAGCTTCAAGATACCAATCAGCATTGTTCCTATGCTGATTATCAGTATAACGAGCATTACCAAGGCCAATAAAGGCCTGGGCTCGTACATTTTGGTTATTATTAGTAGGACACCATTCGAGGGCCTGGAGATAGTATCTGCAGCCATCTGCGGCATTATGCAATGTTAAACGATAAAAGTCTCCCACATAACAAAGTGTTTGGCCATAGGAAGGGGTCTGTTGACCGATTTTTAAGGCTTTCAGAGCACATTGCAAGGCTGTTTTGATTTCACCATTTCTTCTATAAAGTTTTGAGAGGTTGCGAGAGCTTATCGATCGTAAGTCTGCAGAAAGGTTATCCTGAGATTCAATCAGGTGCATATATACTTTCTGAGCAAATCTTAAAGCTTCCTTACTAGTAAGTAGATGTCGATATTCATTAGCAATAGCATACCAGAATTCTGCATTGTTTGGAGTAATGCCTATGGTATTAAGTTGACTTTCATGCTTAAATAAGATCTTCTGGAGATCTTCAGCCCCCAACCGAGCAAGTTCACCCTTAGCCGGAGCAGTAAATGCATCGGGTACAAGGGTTTTCATGCTAGAGCTGAAGCTCAAATGGTTGTAAGTAGAGAGAATTCCTATAAGCAGAAGTCTTAATATGCTGTTCAAATGAAAACTCCATACGTTTTACAAAATAGTTGATAGTATAATATATACTAAAATAATTGCGATGAGTAATGAGGGATTTTCTTTCGGAAAGACCCTTGTTCATAGTAGCGGGTGAAATGATATTCTAATAGGGATGTCTGGTGCTCGAGCGATAAAGCATCTTCATAATGCTTCATCCTAGCGCGATGATGCTTTAGGGAGTCGAGAAAGGTCTTTGATGGTGCCTGAAAAGAGAAGGACATCTTTTTCCGTAACAATATAACTGGGATCAATAGGTTCTATTCTATCATCTTCTTTCTTGCCAATGCAGATAACTCCATATGTATGAGGAAAATCAAGCTCTTTAATGCTTTTTTTCTGAAATTCTTTAGGAGCTTCGAGTCTACTTATGCAGAAGTTTGAGGCAAGGCGCGTTACCGCTTTAAAGGGTAAGCTCAATACATCGGCGACTCTTCTTCCTTCTTCACGTTCAGGAAGGACGACTTGGTCTGCTCCGATAAGAAGGAGAATCTCGCGGTGAATGTCGCTAATAGAACGGGTGATAACTGTTTTTATATGGAGGCGATGTTTTAAAAGTGCGGTAACTAAGATAGATTGTGCAAAGTTTTCACCCATAGCTACGATGACCGTATCCATATCATCAACGCCGACACTGCGTAGCGATTCCTCATCATGTATTCTAAGGCAAACTGCTTGAGAGACCTTGTCACGTATAGATGCAATAATGCCTTCATTGGCATCAATTGCTAACACTTCCATGCCATTTTCTGCAAGCGTAACGGCAACATGATATCCAAAACGACCAACTCCGATTACACAAAATTTCATAGTGGGGTTCCTAAGTTAGCTCATCATAATTCGTTCTTCAGGGTAGTGAAATTCTGCTCGTTCACGTGGTGTACGTAATGCGAGCATGAGCGTCAATATTCCTACTCTACCCATAAACATGTTTACTATAATAATCAGTTTTCCAGCAATAGTTAAGGTTGGCGTGATTGAAGTAGCCAGGCCCAAGTTCGTAAACGAGGAAACTGCTTCAAAAAAAACACTGATAAAACTACTGTGACTTTCCACAAGAGCCAGCAGGAATGTACTTGCAGTAATCCACACAAGACTTACTGAAAGTACTGCCATAGCCTTAAAGATCTGATCTTGAGCAACGCGCCTGTTTATTATATCAACTTCCATACGTCCATTGATAACCGCCCGAATCGTTGCAAGAAAAATAGCAAAGGTGGTTACTTTGATGCCCGATCCTGTTGAAACAGGTGATGAACCGATAAAGCTATACATCATGATTAAGAAGATGGTTGCCGTTTGCATCGTATCAAGATCAATAGTGGTAAATCCAATACTCCGATAGGAGATAGCATTGAAGAGCATATTGCTCAATGTCTCCCACCAGGGACTATCAGAAAAATGGCTCGGCCCTTCTAACAAAATGAGCAGTAAGGTTGCTCCTAGGATAAGAATGGCAGTCATGCTTAATATGATTTTTGAGGTGAGCGAAAACTGAAAGAATCGTCCTTCCCATCTACTTTTGATGAAGAGAAATAGTTCATGGAGGGTGATAAATCCGATACCGCCTATCATAATTAAAATACTGGTAACTGCAAGAAAGGGTAAATTGTGGCTATAGGGAACTAAGCTTTCAGATCCAAAGCTGCTCATTCCAGCCATACAGAAGGACGAGATGCTATGAAATATCGCGTGAAATGCCGCATCCCAAGGTGCATACTGGTCCTTGATTAGAAGATAAATACATACAGCTCCAACAAGTTCAACAATAATGGTCGTTCTTATAATAAAGAAGAGAATTTGACGAGGATTTTTGAACGTTGAGAGTTCTAGGATTTTTCCTAACATAAATTTTGTTGAGATCCCTAAGTTAAAAAAGAGTGCGACTAAGAAAAGCCAGAGAGTAAGCAGCCCTATGCCACCAATTTGGATAAGGCCAAGTATGATGCATTTTCCAAAGAGACTAAATGATTCGAATGGTACCGTAAGCACCCCAGTGACACACGTTGAAGACGTAGCAGTAAAGAAGCAATCGATAAGTGAGATCGGAGTATTTTGCGCAGCAGGCACCCTCAAAAGGATCGTGCCTAATATGATAGTGAGAGCGATCGTGAATAGAACCGTTCTCCCGGGCGAGTCTGTTAAGGCACGTAATAAACGCATAATCTGACCTTGCTCTTTCATATCTAAAAGGTACCTGCCAATATACACCTGGGTAGGGTACTGCTGTCAAGTGGAGGAAAACTCGAGTATGAAAATTGTGGGCCCCACATGTACTAGGCGGGCACTAGGCGGTTTTTCGTCATAGGTATGTAATAGAGATGGTGAAAGAATTAGCAAGAGAAGGAAAGGTGCGACGAGATCTCTTGTTTGGGCTGTACCAAGAACTAGACACGCCATGTAGATTTTGATACCATTTCTACAATGTATCTCCTTACCCAGAGCTAAAAGAAATTATTTGATGAAAGGACATGCGATGCCTAAAAAAATGAAAACGACGTATGATGTGTTTCTTGAGTCGATGACCTCTGATCAGAAAAAAGAGTTTGATAAAGAGCTTCGCAACCTCGCACTCTCAGAGTTAGTTTTTGCAGCAATGGAGGAAGATACCGTATCGGTACGAAAGCTTGCAAAAATAGCTGGTGTATCCCCAACAATTATACAAGCGATCCGGTCAGGCTCCAGAGATGACTTTGCGCTAAAAAGTATATTTAAGGTTTTAAATAGTTTGGGTTTCAAAATACTTTTGGAAAGGAATGGTGAGATTACGCCACTCGATATTTCCTGGATAGCATCCGATTGATTTGTTCTGTCGTTGAGAATGAACGACTAGTACAAAAGCGTGAACGACCTTGAAAGTGTAAGATATACCTCACGAGAGAAATAGCGCCACTCTCGTTACGGGAGCAGCGCTATAAAATCTGATACTATTTTGTCTTTTTTCGTTGTGCAATTTTTGTCTGCTTTTTCTTACCTGTTTCCGCTGTCTTTTTTGATTTTGCTTTATCTTCTTCTTTCTCCGAAGGAGCTTTTGCTTTAAAAGGATCTTTTATTAAAGCGAGCTTAAGCACTTCATCCATATTTTTTACATAGATGATTTTCATATCTTTAAGTTCACCAATATCTGCAATTACCTCTTCAATGTCATCCTTGTTTTCATCAGGTACAAAGATCGTCTTAATGCCATGTTGCCGTGCAGCAAGAATCTTAGCTTTTAAGCCGCCTACGCCAAGAACGCGACCACGAAGGGTAATCTCTCCAGTCATCGCCATGTCAGGTCGTGTTGGATTCTTAGTAATTGCTGATACCAAAGCTAAGCACATTGTAATACCGGCAGAAGGGCCATCCTTTGGTGTAGCACCCTCTGGAATATGGACGTGAATATCTCTTGATGCATAGAAGGATTCTTTCAATCCAAGCGGGGTTGCTCGTGATCTTATATAACTAAGAGCAGCGTGAGCAGACTCTTGCATAACTTCACCAAGCTGACCTGTAAGAGTGAGTCCACCTTTACCAGGCAGTACGGTTGCCTCAATCTCAAGGATATCTCCTCCAACCTCGGTCCAGGCAAGACCGGTTGCAAGGCCGATACGTTCACCCGTATCAAGTGTAGTTTTTTTATAGCGAGGATGTCCAAGCCACTCTTTAAGAAGCTCGTCAGTTACCTTGACGCTAGTTACCTTCGGATCTTTTAAGAGGATCTGGATACTCTTACGCATGAGCTTTGAAATGATACGTTCAAGTTGACGTACACCAGATTCTTTCGTGTATTCATTGATGATCTTATGTAAAAGCTCTGTAGGGAGCTTAAACTGAGTAGGTTTTAAGCCATACTCTTTCAAGTTTTTAGGAATTAAGAAAGATTTTGCAATCTCCATTTTCTCGGCATCAGTGTATCCTGAGAGCATAATGCGCTCCATCCTATCATACAGAGGGAACGGAATGCCTTCAGTATGGTTTGCGGTAGCAATAAACATTACCTTAGAAAGGTCATACTCAAGCTCAAGAAAATGGTCTACAAACGATTTGTTTTGTTCAGGATCAAGAACCTCAAGCAACGCTGCTGCAGGATCTCCATGGAAATCGTTCGACATCTTGTCGATCTCGTCAAGTAAGATCACAGGGTTAGCAGATCCGGCTTTTTTAATGGCCTGGATAATCTTACCAGGTAAGGCACCAATATAGGTACGACGGTGACCACGTATTTCTGCTTCATCTTTTACACCACCAAGAGAGATCCGCACAAATTCACGGCCTAAGCTCTCAGCTATAGAATGTCCTAAGGATGTTTTACCAACACCTGGAGGACCAATTAAACAGATGATAGGAGACCTTTGAAGCGATTTAGAGAACTTGCGAGCAGCAAGGAACTCAATAATACGCTCTTTTGCACGTTTTAATCCTGCATGGTTCTTATTAAGAATCTTTTCCGCATCTTCAAGGCTTATTTTGTCTTGAGTCACCTTATTCCAAGGTAATGAAATTATCCAATCAATATAGTGCCTACTGACAACCGCCTCTGAAGATAGGGGGGGCATCTGTTCAAGCCGTTTAAGCTCTTTATTTACCTTATCAAGGGCTTCCTTAGGAAGACCAAGCTTTTTTACTTTGGAGCGAATAAGGGCAATATCTGATTGGGTATCGTCGCGGCCAAGCTCTTTTTGAATAGCCTTCATCTGCTCAGTTAAATAGTATTCCCTTTGGCTTTTTTCAACCTGTTTTTGTACATTCCCTCGGATCCGTTCTTCAGTCTCTAAGATATCTATTTCTCGCTGCAGAAGGGCGGATATCTTGGATATACGAGCCTTAAGATCAGGAATCTCAATGATTTCCTGGCGTTCTTCAAAGGACAAATTAAGATGGACTGCGAGCGTATCGACAATATTGTCCATATCTTCAGGACTTTTGACCGCAACAAGGAGCTCAGCGGGTATTTTTGTATTGTATTGGGCAAATGTAGCATAGAGCACCTTGAGCTGTCTCCAAAGGGCTTCTAGCTCAACGGTTTTATTTAAGCTTGTTGTAGGAAGGTCGACCGTTTCGACCGTAATAAAGTCATCACATTTTTCGGGCCTTACAATTTGTGAGCGGCAAATACCTTCTACAAGAATTTTAAGAGTGCCCTTAGGCATTCTCATAACCTGTAATATGGTTGACTTAGTACCTATTTGGTAGACATCGTCTTCAGTGGGATGCTCAATTTCTGCATTTTTTTGAGCCGTTATAAACAGCTCTTTATTATGACGCAAGGCATATTCTACCGCTGAGATTGAGGAAGATCTTCCTACAATGATCGGCAAAATACTTTTGGGTAATATAACCACATTCTTAAGCGGTAAGAGAGCTAAGACTGCAGGATTTTTCTCGTTTTCTATCATACTAATTCCTGATTATGGCGCTTTTTTAACTAATTTAGGACTAGGCCATAGGCTCTAGCCAATCTTTTTGTTGAAGTGAAATTTTACTCGCATCTTCGCATATTAGGATACTTTTAGCAATATTTTATACAAAGAATCTTCTTTCTTTGTTATCAGAGACAATCAGATCTTAGTTTAGCCTGTAGAGCAAGAACCTTTGATTGAAACCGAAATATCGGCAAATATACGGAGTAATTTCTTCAAAAACAGACTAACATTACTTTAGCATAAGTGACTCAGATTGTACAGTTTTTCCCGAGGACTTCAAAGAGCGGTTTAATTAGTTTAAAACGGGGCACTGGTTGACCATTTACGTCGACAGTCTCACTAAACATCTTAGCTGGACGTACCCAAAGACTATAATCACCATAAAGGGCCTGATACACGACCATTTCTTCTAAGGTTTCCGAATGCCGGGCGAGTCCGATAACTCTGTAAACGTCTCCACGATAATGTTGATAAAGGCCTAAAGAGAAATTTGTCATTGTTTTTTATCATCCTTTGGGAGTGTTTCTAAGGAATTATACTTCAGAGGAACGATGATCTTACCAGTCTTATCGATCTTTCCCCATTTGCCACCAACTAAGGAGAAAAACATCTCTTTGCGAGGCTGATGGAAAGAACTAGAGCTTAATGGTAGGAAAGTTGGCTTTTGAGGATATTCCGCATGGCATCCGATACTGACATTGGAAGTGCCATTTTTAAATGGACTGGCAAAATCAAACTCAGGTTTAATAACCACATGTCCCCGACGATCATGAAAGCCAATCTTGCCCGTTTTGGGATCGATAAACCGAGCAAGACCTTCTTCATAATAATCTGGACCATTATCAAAAAAGACGCTTTCAAATTTAATTTTTCCATCTTTGGAAATCCTGTAGGTAGTCCAATTCTTTATTACGCCCACGAGATATTCTGTCTCTTTGTTTTTAGGGCTGAAGACCTCATCAGTGGTGGCATAGACAGCAGCAAATTGTGGTTTAATAACCACTATTCCCTGAGCATCTTTGAAACCCCACAGCTCTGTGGTTTTGTCAAGATAAGCAACAAGTCCTGCTTCTGCTACAACCGGAACAAGAAAGATTATTAGCATGGCAATGAACGTTCTAAGCATGCGAAGCCTCAAATGCTGTATTGTTATAAGCATATTTGATTCGAACAATGTAGTTTTCTATCAGTATCTTCAAACGCACCTCGAATGGTGCATTATAGCTAATGTAATGTTAGTTTGCCCTGTTAGTTGATACTATGTGCCTGTATCATGGACAAGCATATCAAACTTACTTCCTTTGGGATAGTAGTATCGGACTAACCCATTGGTATTCCCCGTGGGACTGAAAGCGTCTTGATTGTTATGGGCGCATAATTAGGGAAGCTTTAGGGGGCTCTTCGGAACAAAGTGCTTCTAAATCGATATTTTGGTTTGGATCGGGTAAAATTCGCACTCTGTGATAAAAAGAAGTATACTGAGTTCCAAGGTTAAAACTCTTTTAGGTATGATGGAGCCAGGAGAAGAGCATTATGACGTGACAGGTTCTTTTTAGCGCGAAAGCGTTGCTTAATGCATGATGTGGTCGTGCGCATATGCTTGATACGTAATAAACTTGTCAAGTAAAGGTGCTCTGACATAGGTATATATCATTAATCTAAAGGATCTTAGTATATGTTTGAATCTCTCTATCAATTATTAGAATTACCCATTAAATATTTGGGCCTTGCGGGAACGATCACGCTAGGCTTTGGTGTCATCTTTCTACTCTTGAGTTTGATTTTCGGAGCTCGAAATGTTTTAAAGCCCATGTTTGGTGACTTTGAAACTGAAGAACTCAAAAAATTCATCCTTCTTGGTTTAATTTTTGGTCTCATTATTGGTATTTACTGGACCTTACGTCCTTTGAAAGATGCACTCTTTCAAGAAATCGTTGGCGGTGAATGGCAGCCTCGTGCTAAATGGCTCTCTTTAGTAGCTATTTTGCCTCTCGTTGTTATCTATAGCAAACTTGTTGAGATGCTGTCCCGTCAAAATCTTTTCTATGTCATGTCTGCTGCTTATGGTATAGCAACTTTGATTTTGGCATGGTTCTTCTTCCACCCGACCTACGGGCTTGAGAATCTGCATGCAGATCCATCACGTCTTCTTGGGTGGGTGTGGTATGTGTTCGTTGAGAGCTTTGGTTCATTGCTTGTCGCACTCTTTTGGGCTTTCGCTACGGACATTACAAAAGCGGACTCGGCTAAGAAAGGATTTTTCTTAGTTGCTATGTTTGGGCAGATCGGGGGCATATATGGACCTCTGATGACCAAAATTCCAAAGATATATAATGTAAGCAATGCCTATCCGGTGGTTGCCTGTGGATTCTTAATCTTGCTTATTATACCACTTGTTTGGTTCTTTATGAGAACTGTTCCAGCGTCCCAAATGAAAGGGTTTGAGGGAACTGAGCCTAAAAACACTAAGCATGAGGCTGAGCCCGGGTTCTTCGAAGGATTGAAGTTGATGGTCTCAAAACCTTACTTGTTAGGGATTTTTGGTATCATCTCCTTCTATGAAATTATTGTCACCGTTTTTGACTATTACTTTAAACTCATGGCACAGGCCAACATTCTTGATAAAGCTGAAAAACTTCACTTTTTGGGTGAATATGCACAGTTTGCAAACCTTGCCACATTCGTGTGCCTGATATTTGGTATCAGCAACATTCAGCGCTACTTGGGTCTTACAGCATCTTTGGTGTTGATGCCTATGTTAGTTACCTGTGCTGTTGCTGTATTCAGGTTCTATCCAGCATTAACGCCTCTGTTCTGGCTCATGGTTGCATCAAAGGCAGTAAACTATGCCTTAAATAGTCCTTCTATGAAACAGCTGTATATTCCTACAACTGAAGATGTTCGTTACAAGTCCCAGGCTTGGATTGAAACCTTTGGATCACGAGGATCTAAAGCAGGGGGATCAGCTATCACTGATCAGCATCAAAATGTAGTTATTGCAAATGGGCCTCAGTGGGCCGATAAGGCATTCAGAAAAGAGCATATGTTCCAACCAGAGGATCTTGGCTCATTCTGGTACATGGCAATTAGTTGCTATTTCTTCCTCGGTGTCCTTGCTGTGTGGGTATTTGTAGCCCTATACCTTGGTAGAACGTATCAAAAAGCTGTTGATAGTAACAAGGTTGTTTGTTAGAGAGCTTAGTGTGAATTTAAAAGACCTTTCTTCTTTGGCATTGTACGTAAGACAAGAGATGTGTGCGTTATCTGCCACGTGAAGAAAGGTCTTTTTTGTAGGTAGACGGTATCTAAGATGGATGTTGACTGGGGGGATTGTCGATGACAGCAAGGCTAAAGCGAAGTTTTAAGCGATTGCTTAATGTTGATTCGCATGAAGTGCAAAAAGTACTTTTATTGACTATTACGTTCTTTTTATTGATTGGTGCTTATACGGTAACAAGAGAGCTTAAGGATGTAGTGTTTGCAACCATTGTGGGAACAGACAAGTACCTATTTGCTTATGCCAAGATTTTCTCGATGCTTGTGCTTATTCCTGCTATATTTTTCCATTCTCGCTTGGTCGACCTTGTACGACGACATTATTTGCTCTATTTCTATTCTATATTATTCACGATATTAGGGTTTGTGTTTGTGTATTATCTAGGGGATCCGGTTATTGGACTCCCCAATGCTATCAGCTCGCCGAACCGTCTTTTTGGGTGGTTCTTCTATTTCTTTATTGAAGGATATTCACCCTTGGTGGTGAGTGTATTTTGGGCTTTTGCTAACTCAATTACCAAGCCTCAGGCTGCGAAAAACAACTATCCAGTGATGATAGCTGGCTCTAAGCTGGGAGGTATCATCTGCGCAACTATTGGCTGGTCGATACTGATTTCAGGCTCATGGTCAGATACGGTCAATCTACAGCTCTTGCTCGGATATTCCACGATTATTTTAGGGCTTGTTCCTTTTGCGATCTATTACTTGGTCAATAAAGTTCCTAAATCCGAAATGCACGGTTATGAGGCTGGATACCAGCTTCGCCAAGAGGCGCGCAAACGGCACATCGTTGAGCAACGGTCTGCTTTTCAGAGCATGTTCTCAGGCTTTTCGTTACTTTTTCAATATCCCTATGTCATGGGCATTTTTGGCATGACGTTCTTCTTTGAAATGGTTATCCAGGCCCTCAAGGTAGAGAACATTATTTTTGTGAAAACAGTTTCTGAAAACAATCTGTCCTTGTTTGCTTCGGTCTTATTGTGGCAGGCCATCTTAGTACACGTCGTTGCCTTCGTAGTTGTGCTCTTTGGGACTCGAGCGATTATTACGGCTCTTGGTGAGCGGCGCTCATTGATGGTTATCCCCGCTGTTACAGGGCTCTCGGTGCTTGTGTTCCTCATAAGCCCTTCATACGCTACGGCAATCTTTGCTTTCGTGGTGACCCGTTCAATTAACTATGCGTTTGCAGCTCCATTACGTGAAAGCCTGTACATTCCAACCATAAAAGAGATCCAGTTTAAATCAAAATCTTGGATCGATGGATTTGGGAGTAAGTTTGCAAAAACGTGTGCGCAATCATTTAACTGGTACACCAATGATCTATTTGGATCGGTACTGCTTATGGCGCAGACGAGCTATTTTGGTGTGGTAGTGTTCTTCTGGTTCCTTGCATCCTATGCTCTTGGATATCGCTTTGAAACAGCGGTTGCTAATAATGAAGTTATCGGGGCTGCAGAACTTGAACCTGATCTTGATGCTGCTCAAGGGGGTGAACAACCACTGCCAACCGATCTGGTGCCGGTAAAAGAAGATTCAAAAGTCCCTAAAGACCCGAAGAGCTTTAAGGATTCTTCCCATTCTTCATCTAATCGAATGCTTTAATTAGTACTTAAATAAGAGCCCCTTCACAGAAAAATTCTGCGAAGGGGCGTTGTTTCTTTTGGCTGATTGCAGGTGAGGATCACTGTACGTAGCGATTCCTCACCGAATCAGTTGTAGTGGTAGTGGCTAAAGAAGAGAAGTTAGCCTATGACAGATGAGAATCTTCATTACTCTCAAGACATCATAGAATGGTGTCGCTTTCCCTTTGGCCATTATTACCATACTACAGGTGAGTTTCAAAAATCAAGGATTCTTCCATTTTTGGTACTAATCGGCATCTTAGCCGCATTGTTTGAGTATACCAGGGTACTCACGTACTTCGGCGACGGTCTCTGGCGATAGGGGTTGTAGACAGTTCTATGGCAGGAGTGCTGGGCTGGTAGAGTTGGTTTTGATATTTTCCAAGATTTTGATACAATTGGGGTATGTGTAAATGCACGAAATGTGCGTATCTTATCACTTATTTTCCCAAATCAGGGTGGTTGAGGGCTTTTTCAAGTCAAGCCGGAAAATAATTGGAACATAACCCTGTGGAGTATCTACATGATCGATTTACGTTTATTAATCACGAATGGTGTCCAATTTGGTCATCAAACATCTCGTTGGTGCCCTAAAATGGCTCCCTATATCTGGGGCTATAAAAACGGCATCCATCTTATTGATGTGAGTAAGACAGCTCAGCAATTAGAGATAGCTGCAAAGTTCCTTGAAGGGATAGCAGCCCAGGGGCGGACTATTTTATTTGTGGGAACAAAGAAAGCTGCTCAAGAGAGCGTTAAGAAAGTTGCACAAGAATTAAAGCTACCATTTGTGGTTCACCGATGGGTAGGAGGTACTTTTACTAACTATCGTCAGGTGCGTAAAGCTATTGCGAATATGATCGATTCTGAAGAAGTATTGAAAAAATCAGATACGCTTAACTACACAAAAAAAGAGTTGAATCTTCTTAAAAAACGTACCTCTCGTCTTGAAAATATCGTAGGTGGTATTCGTCAACTCAGCTGGCCTGTAGGCGCTGTAGTTGTAGTTGATGTCAAAAAAGAAAGTGTGGCAATAAGCGAAGCTAAAGCTTCAGGTATTCCTGTGGTAGCTCTTGTAGATACCAATTGTGATCCATCGTTTATTGATTATGTAATTCCCGCAAATGATGATGCCCCACGTTCCATCGCAGTGCTTCTTGAGTATATTGAACAAGCTGTTGCACGTGGTCAAAAAGCATGTGCTGAAAGACCTAAGAGTGAAACTGCCTTTGAAGAGACACTTCTAGAAACTCTGTATGTTGATGAAGATGAAGACGCACTTCTACCTAAAAAAGCTCTTAAGCCAAAACCTAAAAAGATTGAAGTAGCAGCTGAGCTTGAAGTAGAAGATAAGGGCATTAAAGGTCCTAAGGGAGTGGAAGAGCTTGTCGTAGCTCAACCAATGGTCCCTAAAAAGCCGGCAATCGCTGAGAAACCAAAACAAGCTCCAGAAACCACGGTAGAAAAAGTTGCTAAGCCTGTTAAGACAGATGAAGAGGCTAAAGAAGCTGTAGATGCCGCTGCAAAAGCAAAAAAAGCTGCTACACCGGCTACTACTGAGAAAGCAAAGACGACAAAAGCTAAGGCTACCAAGCCGGCTGCGAAGAAAGAGAAAGCGACCGAGTAATACGGTCTATGGAGAGGTGTCTGAGTGGCTGAAGGAGCGTGATTGGAAATCGCGTATACTCTCAAAAAGGGTATCGAGGGTTCGAATCCCTCTCTCTCCACCAAGTTTTTAAAAATTGGAAGTTTATAAGGAATGTTTATATTTAATCTGTCAGGACCGAAAGGTAGCAGCAGGAGTATAAGCTTCTTGTATAAACTTCCATTTTTCAGATCTAGCTTCTGACTATCATCTTATTCCAATGTATCGCCTTTTCAAGACCATAAGAAACCATTGCATGATTTGTTAATAGGCCTTTGCTCGGTTAATAAATAGGGTAGATGATCAGTGAATTTGAACCCCCCCTGCATATCCCGGTGAGTAGATAGATCATGCTGGTGTGAACTGGGCGGTTTTTCATGGTATAAAGTTTAGCAAAATAGAAACTTCTGGCGGCCTCTATTGAAAACTGCATTGAGTTCAATAGAGGCCGCCAGAAGTTTTTGTGGAAAGCTTAATCGATTAGAGGGCTATGTAATATTCTTTGCGAAGGTATTTTGCTTCTGCTGCCTGAGCATCAGCATTATAGCCCTGTTGGTTGTATTCGCTACGGGCAAGGACTTTGACTGCGCCCCGCGTAATAAGGTCCATATCGTCTGCAATAATGTAAGCGAAGCCATTATCAATGAGCGCTAACTCGATCATATCACGATAGAGTATTACGGGGCTCGATTGATATGCTAGGTATACGTTGGGAAACTTTGCTTGTAATTGTGCTTTAATGGCGATTGGGTCGCTAATCCTTCGAATGATTTCTGAAGCTGCCTCTATAAAAGCCATATTGTGCTCATTTTCGAGTGAGATTGGTTGCACGTGGATTCGTGGATGGGCCCTGTTGGTACATGAGATTATGATGTCTGCAGGAGGATGCACTTGGTTTTCTTCCTCAGAGAGTTCTTCCAGGGGCGGGCCAGTAAGATAAACTTCTACGAGGCTAACCTCTTCAGGGTTATCCGCATAGCTGAGTTCATGGGGGTCGATCATCGTCATAATAGTACTCTTAAGGGCAGGGTTCTCAAGGCACGCTCCACAATAATGGTAGGTATTGCTAAATACGTTAATGCACCCAGGGAGAGCCTTCTTTGTCTGGTCAAATAGGTTTATATGCAAGCCTGTTTGTCTCGCAAATTCTTTTAGAGCAGCTAACAACGCTGTATGTTTCTTATATTTAGGATGAGCTGTTGCCTCAATCACATTAACGGTAATATTCTTGAAACCGTCTGTTTGAAGCTCGCGGATAGCCCAGAAGTCTTGGATAAGTAGCCCAGATCCAAAAGAGGTATACACAATGGGTGTCTGCTTATCCTGACCTTGCATGCGCTGTTTCATATCAAGAAGAAGCTCAATACGTTTTTTAAGAGGGGCATCATCGCAGAAGCATCGCTGCAAAGGAAAGTCTGCACTATAGTAGACCTGAAGATCTTCGTACAGTAGCGTAGTTACGCGTTCTTTTTGTTGAGCGGATCCTGCTTTATAGTAGGTATCAACAAGTTTCTTAATCGCTTGTTTTGTTGAAAGTCCGATTTCTGTACTTTCAGCATCTTCAATTATTGTGACATATGCGGCAAATAGTTCATCAGGTAGGGTTGTTGTGACTCGCGTCTTGGCGATTCCTGCTTGAGGCTTAGCAAAAGAAAGGGCAATTGCATGTTGAAGATCTGTAGCTTCTTGCTCGATGGTTTGCGCTGATTTCTGCCGTCTGTCTTCTGTGACGGGAATCCGCGTATCTTGACTGCTAGAGCTGCTGCTAGATGCAGGCACTTGGGGGCTAGGTCTTACTGCGGGTGTTGGATTAGCTTGATTTGTGCTACATCTAGGTACCCGTGCATGTGGACTAAGTCTTCCGGATGGTATGAACGATGACTCGGTACTAGAACTACTGCTTACAACAGGAGCATGGGGGCTAGGTCTTACTGCTGGCGTTGGAGTTACCGGACTTGTAGTGCTATTTTTAGGTACACGTGCGTGCGGGTTAGGTCTTGCTGATGGAGTTCGAGTAGTTTGGTTGCTGCTACTCCTTCTAATTACTGGTGCATGTGGGCTAAGCCTTACTGCTGGTGCCGATTGGGGAGATTTTTGGTCCATTGCACTAACTTGAGAGCTGATCAATGAGGCAAATAGGAGTATAGATACTACGGTAATATTATTCATAGTGAGTCTCGGTTGATTTTTCTATAATAATTATTCTCTATTAAAGATATTATAATGGTGTCAATCTGTCAAGGCGTGGGTAAATGTGAGGTGGGTATTATTTCTATGAATCTGAGCTTTGCGAGCGTATTATAAGAAGATAAAAATGAAGCCATCTTTCTAAAAGGTTACTTCTAATAGGACTGAGGAGGTTAGGCCTCTCTTTAAACATTGATATTTAGAGGCAATAAGAATAGAGATAACTGAGAAAGGGCCGTAAAAAGTGCTTAGAAAAGAAGAATAGCGATCGGCTTAAGAGAATATTTCCTAATAATGTGGATGTGCATCTTAATGAGCGTAGGTCCTAAGCCCTGTTGTCTTTGCATATTCTCTCTCGACATTTTATAACCTACCTAGCAAGATTCGCAGAAGTATAGCTGTGAGGATGCCGAGTACACCGTATAGTAGGACTTTGAGCCATTTTTTCATAAATTCTTTCACAAGAAGTATCCCTCTTTGTTTTTGTTACCAGAAATCTAGATACCATCTTATCATAAATTTTCACTTTGTAAATAAGTGTGCAAAAACTAGGCAGTTGAAATCTTTCAGATAGTGTCATAGAAATCGTGCATTTCAGAACTTGCACACCATATTTTTAGGGCAGGAGCAGATCTGAGCCCATGCAGTAAAGGAACATCGAAGATCCTCGAAACTTTTTACCTTAGGATTGAGAATTTGTGGTATGATGAGAAGATATAAGAAGGTAGTCAAAGGTGGGTAACATATGAATCTTAATTTAGCGCGGAAATGGCGATCAAAACAATTTGATGAAATTGTGGGTCAGCCCCTTGCAATGCGTCTTCTTAAAAATAGTCTTTATCGGAATCTGATATTCCCGGTCTACTTATTATCAGGGACTCGAGGTACGGGAAAGACGAGCACAGCTCGTATCTTTGCAGCGGCTTTGAATTGTAAGAAGCTGCCTGAGTTCCAGAAAGATCCTCAACAACAGCCGCTTCCCTGTCTTTCTTGCGACTCATGCAAAGCTATGCAGCAGATGAATCATCCCGATGTTATAGAGATTGATGCAGCATCGAATACTGGGGTTGATAATGTCCGTCAGATTATTGAAGCAGCCTCTTTTATACCTGTCTTAGGTGGTAAGAAGATTTATCTGATTGATGAAGCTCATATGCTCAGTAAGGCAGCATTTAATGCCTTTTTAAAGATCCTCGAAGAGCCGCCACAAACGGTCGTTTTTATGTTGGTTACTACAGATCCTCATAAGATCATTCCTACAGTCCTTTCGCGCTGCTTTCAGGTATTTTTTGATCCTATTAAGCCTGCCGAGGTGGTACGTCACCTTACGTTTATTGGTGAGCAAGAGGGCATAGCAGCTGAGCCTGAAGCGCTCTTGTTGATTGCTCAAGAAACAGAAGGATGCATGCGTGATGCCCTAAATCTTCTTGAACGATTGCGGGCACTACCAGAGCTTACGGGTACTGGTTCCTCATCGCTTATAACTAAAGAGATGGTGCTTACGATTCTTGGAAGTATTGATGATGATCGTATTGGCCAACTGTTACTTGCTATTGTAGCAGGAAACCATTCTCAAGTTCTTGACACCTGGCAACGTCTTGAAATGAATCGCTTTAATCCAGGTAGCGTCTGGGAAAAACTTGTTGAAACACTTCGACGTAGCCTGTGGCTTAAACAGGCGGTTGCTCCTGATGAGATGCCGATATCCCAAGTGCTTCAAAACGTTGTGGATACTGCTTCCTATGAACATCTCATAAGCATGCTCGAAATCTGTTATACTCATGAGTTAGCATTTGCAAAAACTTCAGCGCCGGGGACCCTTCTAGAACTACTCATCTTGAAAATGGTTACTCCAGAAAAAGAGGGCGCTGCTCCCAAACGAGAAAGCTCTACACCACGCATAGAAGTACCTGCACAGGCTAAGAAACAGGTAGCACTCCGATCCTTGACGAGTCAACCGAGTACTTCAGTTGAGTCAGTGAAAAGTACACTAGGTATAAGTGAGGTTGCTGCTCAACAGATTAATCCTCAAGATCACAAGGAAGCGTCCCTTGAAAAAAATGTGCAACCTGAAGTATCACAAGATGCGAGTTCTGAAACTGTGGGATCATGGAGTACGTGCTTACAGGAGCTTGAACTGATGCAAGATCCTCTTGTAGTTTCTATATTTAAACAATGCGCTGCTCATGTGCATAATGAGCAGGAAAAAACACTTGAACTTACTTTTTCACAGGATCTTATATTTTTTAAAGATTGGTTGAAAAACACGGAGAAAGTTTGGAAACCGATTATTGAAAAATTCTTTGGCGTAGGCACTGAGCTCCGACCAAAATTTGATGGAATATCAACTAAGCAGCGACCAGTTATTTCAGTACCTATCAGGCCTGCAAAACCTGTCGTACAAACAGCTACGCAAGTACAGAATACCGTTACTCAGAAAGTGACTCCAGCACAAGCGGTACCAAGGTCTTCCGCTCAAACAAATGCTCCGGTTAAAAAAAGTAGTTTTGAGCAGCGCTCTCCCCAGAAAACTCCTTCGCAGGAGCCAGTAGGAAAAGCGGTTTCTCCCAATGGACTAAAAATTGGCTCGATGGTGACTGAAGCCTTTCCGGGACGGCTCCTTGTGTTAGATACTTCTAAGGAGAGTCTATGAGCACAATAGCTCAAGTGGTAATTGTCGGGCGTGTAAACGTAGGTAAATCAACCTTGTTCAATCGCTTATCTCAAAGAGTTAAAAGTATAACCCTTGATTTTGAAGGGGTAACGCGAGATTATCTTAAGGAAGAGATTGCTTGGCGCGACTCCCGGTTCGACTTGATTGATAGCGGGGGTATCCACTTACGCAAATCTCAAGATCCTCTTTTTGAGAGAATACGTACTCAAGTGCTCCAGCTTGTGCAAGATGCCGATGTTATTATGTTTATGGTTGATGGTACGGTGGGGGTATTGCAAGAGGATCATGAGCTTTCGCGATATATCCATAAATTGAATAAGCCTTCAGTGCTAGTGATTAATAAAATGGATAGTAAGCGTGCTCAAGAACAGGAGTTTGAGTTTGATCGTTTAGGATTTGAGCATCAAATGGGGATATCTGCAGAGCATGGCAAGAACATTCCGGATCTTTTAGATCTGCTCGTTACGCTCATCCCAAAAAAGGTAACACATAAACCTCAAAAAAAATCTAATTTTCGAGTTATGTTTCTTGGAAAACCGAATGTTGGGAAGTCTTCTTTAATGAATGCTCTTCTTGAAGAGGAGCGAGCGCTGGTATCAGACGTTCCTGGAACGACACGAGAGGCATTTTCAGAACAGATAACCTTTTACAAGGAAGTAATTGGGATAACCGATACTCCCGGGATTCGCAGACAAAGTTCGGTAAAGGGTGAACTCGAGCCGTTGATGGTGAAAAGTGCTTTTCAGGCTCTGAGGTCTTCTCATATTGTTATGTTACTCATTGACGGATCATCAGATACCCTGGTTGACCAGGAGTTGAAGCTTGCTTTTTATGTGTACCAGGAGAAGTTTAAGTCATTAATTTTGTTGATTAACAAGGATGATTTAGTAACGGAGCAGAGTAAAGCAAGCCTCGAGCGAAGTATGGAGTATTATAAACATCTTATTGATAAAATTCCGGTACTCCATATATCCTGTAAAACAGGAAAGAATATTGGACGTGTATTACCACTCGTTCAGAAAGTCTGGGAGCACACCAGCCAAAAATTTGACCCAGCTGCCTTGCAGCGTACATGCATTGAAGGACTGATGAAAAAGCCCCTCTATGCTAAGCAAAAACCATTGATCTTATACAAAGTGCGTCAGGTGCATGTAGCGCCGATTACGATAGAGTTTGTAGTTAATGAATCTCGCTGGTTTGGCCCCTCACAGCTAAGTTTTTTTGATAATCTCTTGAGATCAGAGTATGATATGGTTGGTGTACCGATTAAGTTTATTGTTAAGAAGAGGAAAGAGGTATTAAACGCATGAATAAACGAATCACCTATAGAGGAATAGATAGCACGCCGGTTCTTGAAGAGTTTATTAACAGCCATCTTGATAAGGTAGTTAAGCTTCTTGAGCATGAGCCTACTCCTATTATGATAGATTTTGTTCTTGAAGCCTCAGCGGTACATGCTCATGATAAGGTAGAGCTTCGCGTTAAAACTCCCCATTATGATTTAATCGCTCATCATGAAGGTCCAGAGATGTACCAGGAAATTGATAAAGTGGTTGATAAGATGGTCAGAGAGATTAGACGTGCTAAAGAAAAGCGTCTTGATGAAGACAAAAGTCAAGATTCTTTTAAAAGTGCATGAGATCACCTAAGTTTAGTTACACATGATGAGAAGCCTCGGATTACCCGGGGCTTTTTTTGAGTTGCGAGGAAGTAAGAAGAACACTTGTGCACAGCTGAGTAACAATGGAAGACCGAACTAAAGGTACTAAAAATTTGTACCTTTAGTTGCCAAATCACATCACATATCCATATATGTTGGAAATTCTCTATTTCTTTTGCTCTGATGTCGAAGCTTTTATGAATGAGCATGCTCCTGTATAACTTTTTCAAATGCCTCGGCTACTCCTTCAAGACTCAACTCATCGATTTCAACACTCCATTTTTTAAGGACGATCTCATTTTGCGGATCTACGAGTAAATAGGTAGGAAAGCCGATAATCTCATGACCATAGAGCTTTTTAATCTGCTCATAGCTTTCTACTTGTATGTCTGAATCGATCTTTAAGAGAGTCATCAAAGAAAGCGTAGGCTGTAATGATGGTTGTTTAAATATGCGTGTATCAAATGCTTTACACGCTGCACAATAGGTTGCCCCAATGTCAATAAAGAGGAGCTTGCTATCGGTACGAGCCTGGTCGCGAGCTCCGGAATAGTCGTGGTGCCAAACAGCCATTGATGTTTCTGTATGAGTTTCATTGGGAAAGAGATGCTCAAGTAGGGCTTTTTGACCTTGAGCGCCTATAATACATGCAATCACGATAAGCAGAGTTCCCATGAAGTTCTTATAGCGACGAATCCAGAGTGAGTCATACGGTTTAATCGTTACGAAGTAATAGATACCAAGTACGAGGAAGGTAAGGACTGATAGCCAGACAAAGAGATACCAGGGGAATAATCTTTCAAGGTGTGAAAGATGATAGAGTGCCATACTGATAAGCATGATACCCACAATCTTTTTCACTTCGATCATCCAAGCACCAGCTTTTGGTAACATGGAGAGTGATCCAGAAAACGTTCCTATGATAAGCAATGGTAAGCTTGATCCTACTCCAAAAATAAAGAGAAGAATAAAACCCTCCAAGTACCCGGTGATCGATACGGCAGCAAGATGTGCCACATAGTTCAAAATAAGAATGAGTCCTGGAGATAAGCAGGGTGAAGCCACCGTACCGCTAAGAACCCCAAAGATAAAGGCCGAACGCTTAGAGCCGCCTTTTACTTTTGAGTTTCTTGATTGGAGCCATGCGGGAATTGGCATCTGAAGAATATCAAACATAATGAGACCAAAATAAACGAGTAGTGCAGAAAGTGGCAGAATGACGTAGGGACTTCCCTGTAACTCACCAAAAATACAACTTCCAAGTGCGGCAATTAAACCGAGCATGGCAAACGTAAGTGATATACCCAAAGTATAAAACAGGGCAAGTAAAAAGTTGTGAAATGCTGAAACTGAACCACTCGCCTGAAGTACCCCGATTGTGATAGGAATCATAGGATAGATACAGGGCGTGAGACTGAGCATTATACCAAGAAGTAGGGCAGCAAGCATACGTACGGTGCGAGAGCCTGTTTGGGTAAAGAGTGAGGTCAGAGTTGCCTGTGCATGTGAAATGGTAATACTCAGATAATTAAGTACTTTTCTAAAGAGGTTCCCTACGATCGATGGCTGGGTAGGTTCACATTCGAGCGGAGTAGCATGGGGAGCCTTTTTTTGTTGTGCTTGTGTGGTTCCAGGAGCTGGGACAGCTTTTTGAGGAAGCGAAAAGAACAGTGAGACCGTTTTTTCTTGAGGATGCTTATCGCTACTCACCATAAAATGGGTGTGCACGAGCGCATCTGGATGTTGCGCGTTAGGTTTAATAGTAGCGATCGTTTTAAAGGTCACCTGATCCTTATAACCATCCTTATGCTTTTTATAGGTCTCATCAAAAAATGATACCGACTCGGAGGTCGTTGTTAAGGGAGATAGGGTAACCTCTGGTGTATTGACACTGGGAATAAGGCTCTCTTTATAAAGATACTCTTGTGGTTGTAGAGTAAAGGTAAGTGCAATCTCTTGAGTAGTGGGAGACAATTCTTTGAGTGTTTCTTTTACCTCATAAGCCTGTAGTAAGCTATAGGTACTTATGAGAGTTATATATATAAGTTTTTTCATTATTGTGATCCTTTATCCGGTAATCCTTGTGCTCATTATGTAGTATGAAGGACTTGCCATTTTTGTTGCTCTGCATAGACTTAGTATGACCGTGGGGTTGTAGCTCATCTGGTAGAGCGCATGGATGGCATCCATGAGGTGATGGGTTCGAGTCCCATCAACTCCACCAATCTATTCTTTTCTCTAATGATAGGCAAGTAGCTATAACTATACCCATCAGATTTGTGAATGATTCTACATGCTGTATGTTTAATGCCTGTTACTATTCCCTGAGGTCTAAGTATGTCGAAGTATCCACTTGATCTTACCGCAACTTTACCAAGATGGGTACCCTTTTTTTTCCCATCTTTGACTATAGCTTTGATCATATCGCCAGTTTGAAAGCCGAACTTTTTTTTATTTTTCTTTGATTGAGTGCGCGGAAAACCATATTTATCAACTTTGCACATTTGGCGTGAGCCGTGACCTGTAGCCTTTACTAGCAAAGGTTGTAGATCATTTATTAATAATTTCTTTGGTGTCGAGATCCCTACACACGCTGCATCAATCCAATGTGCTTTCTCAAGACCTTGCTCCATTCTATGAAGTTTTGTGAGAGCTCCGGTGCCTGTTTCTAGCGGCAAGCCATTCGTTTCTATTCGTTTAAGAAGAATTATTCTTGTAATATTCATTGCTGCAGCATCTTTTAATGATGATTGAGCATATTTTTGCACTTCAGGATAGCCAAATTCATGCGCATTTTGATTACTTTTCATTTGGTTACAAGACTTACAAGAGATAGCTAGGTTTGAGACTCTATTACTTCCTCCTCTTGATTTAGGCACAATATGGTCTATTTCAAGGGGACGATCCTTACCCCCACAGTAGCAACATTTCCGACCGAATTTTTCCAGAAGGTACTCTCTCACCTCATATCCTTGGAGCGCACCTTGTTGGTATTCAATCCCCGAAATCTCCGCATTCTGCATCAATTGGGTATCGAATTTAGCAATTTCTACGCTTATGTGGGAGATGGGGCTATATCGCATGAACCGTTTTATCCAGGTTTCATCGTTCGCAATTCTGCTGCCAAAAGAAGGTGGCAACCATCCACTCGCAGTTTTTCTGTTGTTATACCTTGCTTCACGATAGCGGGTATTCCTGTATCTTCTCGATTTTCTAGAGCTTGCCCGAGATATCATAGATCGTGAAATTGTTTTACTGCGATGGCTAATTTCAAGAGCACTAATAACCTTTCCCGTTTTGTCATCCACTAGGGCCATGCCAGTGGTAGTACTTCCAGGATCAATTTTTAAACGTAATGGTCTAACCTTTTGAAGAGAGTCTTCATTAAGAATAATAGTAAATGGGAACCGTCTAAAGACAGCAGCTTTGCCTCCTTTTAGTAATAGTCGGGCATCTGCAGGACGGCAGGGGTTGACCGGCTTTTTATTGTTGTCGATAACTAGTACCATGTTTTTTCCTTCGCCCATTTCTGGGGTAACGTGTGCCTCGCTAATGTTAATCAGCGGCATATCATAGAAGCACGGACTTATACCCTCAGTCTTATTAGCTTCTATGTTACAGAGCTTGGAACTGGCAAGCATCCCAAGGTGTGATTTTTAGCGCTCCTAATTAACGTAGCCCGATGACTACACTAGTCCTGGCTGAAGCTGGTCAACGCGAGCTGTTGAGCTGCGCCAATAATGGCGCGGTAATTGACGAGGCCATGGGTTCGACTCCCATCAACTCCACCATTTATAATTCTTTAATAGCGATATTTCCTCGTGTTGCCCCAAGAGTTATCGGTGCCACGTTTTCTGTGGTTAGCTCTGTTTCTGATTTGGCGCCTAAGATGCCGTTTACTTCTTTTCTCAGACGATCAATCCAGTTCTTATCAAGTTTTGTGGTGATCGTCATAGAAACAGGATGATCAGATGTTATTGTTCCATTTTGTACTGTTGCTTGTAGGGACGCACGAGTTTCTGGTGGCAAGGAAAGGGTGATATTTCCTTTATCTGAAGACTGTAAAAAGATACTTTGGCTATCTAAGAGCTTTGATTGACTGACAGAGATCGATCCAGTACCGGTTTTTGCAATGACCGATTTTTTAGAGCCTCGTATATCAATCGCCCCATCTTCTACAGAGACATCGATATCACCTTCAACACCTTGTATGGTTACCGGACCATTGGTTTGAGTTATCTTCAAAGAAACATCTTCAGGAACTCGTAGGGTATACTCAACCTGTGCAGTATTTTTTTCATCCTTAGGATGGGTGCGTATTAATACTTCAGATCCGGTTACTTTGTTCGTAATCGTGGTTCCCTCAACAAGTTCCAAGGTTCCTGCTTTTTGGATATCAAGTGCAATCTTTTGTTGGCCCCATGGCTTAACCGTAATAGAGCCATCAGTATTATAGAGCTCTACATGGGCATTCTTAGGCACAGGAATCGACTGCTCGATTTTCTGCACTTCCTTTTTTTTCATAAAGTTTAGATTAAAATTGATTGCTCCTAGCTGAATGTGGTATACCTGAGTAGACAGAAGCAGGAAAAGAAGTAGTTTATTCATAAGATCTGTTCCTTTATGTAGGGCGTCGGAAATCACTATGCAGTCTACACAAAATTTAACTTTTATTGAACCGGAACTTACTCGGCTTCTCAATGCGCATCCTTTTATACCCCATGTGGTTACAAGAATTGGTGAAGCTTCTGGGGTTGCCTATCTTGTAGGAGGTGCAGTTCGTGATCTTGTTCTTGGACTTGAGGTGTATGATATGGACATAGAGGTCCATGGTCTTTCCCTTGACGTGTTAAGTGACATTCTTTCTCAGGAAGGTCCTGTGAGCTACGTAGGTAAATCGTTTGGGGTTCTTAAACTGCATGGCACACTTACCGATTGGTCATTACCGAGATCAGACACGTCAGGGCGTAAGCCTCACGTAATTATCAATCCTGACTTAGATATCGTTGAAGCTCTTCGAAGGCGTGATCTTACGATGAATGCCATGGCTATTAATCTTGTTTCCAAGGAGTTTGTAGATCCGTTCCATGGCCTTGATGATCTGAGAAAAAAACTGTTACGATCTCCTGACATACATTTCTTTTGTGAAGATCCTCTGAGATTTTATCGAGTGATGCAGTTTATTGGCCGCTTTGATATGTATCCCGATGAGATTCTCACCGAGCAATGCAAACGGATGAACATTGAAGATGTATCGGTCGAACGTATTGAATGTGAAGTTGAGAAACTTCTTCTTAAAAGCAGGAGACCTTCCTTAGGATTTCGGTGGCTTCATGCCATTGGCAGGCTTCACGAGATTCTTCCTGAACTTGCCCATACTGAAGATATTGCTCAAGATCCAAAGTGGCATCCAGAAGGTAACGTTTTTGAGCATCTCATGCAAGCTCTTGATGCTGCAGCTCAGATTGATAAAGGGACCACAGCATTAAATCTTATTTTACGCTATGCAGCCTTGTGCCATGATCTTGGGAAGGTTTCAACCTCTCAAGTTATTGATGGTCGCATTAGAAGTCCTGGTCATGCTGAGGCAGGAGTTCCTTATACCCATGCTCTCTTAAAACGAATTACTCGCAATGTAAAGCTTATCGCGACGGTTAAGGCTCTGGTCAAGGCACATATGCTCCCCAGTCAGTTTGTTAAGCAGCATTCTTCCTTAGCAGCATATCGAAGGTTAGCTTTGAGACTTGCTCCCTTAACTAATGCAGATATGCTCATCAGTCTTGCATTGGCCGACCGAAGGGGCAGAAATCCACAAGGCCATGAGCCGCTTACTCTCACACCTCCCTTTGTAAAAACTTTTATAGAGCAAGCTCAAGAAGCGCGAGCATTACATGAGCCAGAAAAGCCTATTTTACAAGGTCATGATATCATGGAGCTCGTTGCACCAGGTCCTGAAATGGGCAAACTTTTAAAGTATGCTTTCAATCTTCAGATTGAGCAATCTATTAAGAGCAAGGAGCTCTTGAAAAAGATGGTAGTAGAAGAGATCTTGAAAAAAGAAAACAGGATGGATTAGACAAGGGATGACACAAAGGTATGCAAAGGTATTATTCAAAAGCTAACGCATGAGATGATGAAAATCCTCTTTAGTACAACAGGATCGCGCCTCAGCGTCCCTATACTTACACTGAATTATTCAGCAGACGAATTTAAAGGTATGGTACTACTACTTAAAGCACAACTACAATACTTATTAAAGATATAGGCTTTCAGGGCGTTACCCATTCCTTGGGGAAACGGAAAACCGATGAAGAAATCAATGCTTGTATTGTTAGCACAATCATTGTTAACTGTAATCACTGCAGTAATGGTAGTGGAGCTCGGCATAGCAAGAGAAGAAAACGTCTGAGTAAATGGGGCCTTTTCTTTTGTTGCACTCACTGATTGATCGTTAGCATCGAGAGTAAAAACTACTGTAGTTGATGGGTTACCATTGCCCGGATTAGTGGCTGTTAATGTAATACATCCCCGACCATTCCCGAGAGGCAAAGAAATGTTCATGCTCATCGGGGTTTGAGACTCATCAAGGCTGATTGAATAGGTAACCTGGTTTTGTGCAGAATCTGTTACGACTAAAGAGTATTCAGGCGCTATCGAAACATCTGAAAATAGCGCAGTTGGCATAGTCACGGGAGGCAACCCGGAACCCTGTAAGTCATAGGTATATGAACCATCGGCTGAAGGTTGGCCACCTGAAGCAGTAACTTCGATACTTGAAGTTACTGCTCCGCATCCATTGGGAATAAAATTAATATTGGATATAAACAATGGTTGGGGACCTGTCTGGGCTGCAAGGCTCATAGAGCAGGCGAGTATGGTGAGCACTAGTTTCTTCATAATGTTTCCTTTTGGTAGAAAATTCGAGGACATATGATAGTAATGAGTTAACTTAGCTGAAGTTACTATCAAAAAGCAATACTTTTTATCTTTCTTGTTAAGGCAGATATGTGAAAGTTTCAATTTCCTAAACGATACTGCATGAGCCTGAAGCTGCTGTTGAACTTGTTTGAGAAGGCGCACTCGTTACATCACTGAATTCGTTTTCCAGTTCATCAAGCGTACTTGAAGTTTCTTTTTCACCATCGGCATGAAATTTCTCATGCCCAGCTTTCATCGATTCGATAAGAGTGATAAATCTGATGAGTTCTTGATTCACTTTCTCAAAGCGAGCGATGAGTTCTTCAATGTCCTTAGTCTTTGCTTGGGGTGCCTGAGCAACCATAGAATCAAGAGTTTGTCGAGCGAGCGAGCTCAGCACAGAGAGCTTTGCAAGAACTTCCTCGGGTTTAAGAAGAGAAATAGGAGCAAGCAAATTAACATCTGCAGAGCAAAGATGTACTGCCCTCATGATGCGTGCTCCATAGGCTGTACGTACGGTTTTTGCAGTTTTAAGCCCTTCGATAATGGCACTTGAACTTTTGGCGACTGCTCGAGAAGCGAGAAGAAGGTCATCTGTTTCTTGCGTACTGGATTTTTTTGCAAGTTGTATAAGTGCTCGCTGTTGTTCTTCAGATAGTCGACTGAGTTCTTGAAACTGGATCCAGGTCTCCTTATGATCCCAAGTTGGCTGTTCGGCTTCGCTTATCGGCTTGATGTCGTTCATTCCACTACATAGAGGTACTAAGGTGAGTAGTCCTGCAAGATATACTAAGTTTCTTTTTTTCATGCGAGTCTCCTTTTTTTGAGGCATAATATTAGGCTTAAAGTAGAGGGACTCTAGGGGCTTGTCAACGAAAATCCTTTCTCTGAGTGCGCTCTATTTGTTAGCACAATGGATTCGCAGGTGAATTTTCAATCTCAGTCTGAGCTTCATTTTCTAAAGGGATTGTGAGACATGCGCATGCATAAACTATCGAATACTCATGGAGTGATTGTGCTTTCTCCTGTGTGAACAGTGAACAAGGTCTTTTTGTTCTTTTCAAAAAAACCCTTTCAGAGTATCCTTATCCTATATGAGACAATATCAAACCAAGAAGGTGCTTTCATGAATGTCGGACTATGGGCTATTATTTCTTCAACTGATCTCATGAGTAAGGGAATACTGCTTTTGCTTCTTGCTGTATCGATTGCCTGTTGGGCCTTAGCTTTCTATGTGCACTCTGCCTTCAAAGAAAAACATGCATCCTTAAAACGAGCCAAAGAACTGCTCATTAATGTAAAAGGAATGGACGATTTTCTTGCTCGTTTGTCAGTGATGCAGTCGACCTATGCAGGTGAGCTTATTGCGTCATTTTTAGGTGACTTTAAAAAACTACTAAGAGCCAATGACTCAAATAATATGGTGGATGATAGAGATTGGTATCTCCTTCAATCTTCCATGAATCAGCATATTGATCAAGCAGTTGCCCATGAAGAGTCGTATCTTGGGTTATTATCTACCAGTGCTGCAGCTGCTCCTCTCGTAGGGTTATTTGGTACGGTATGGGGACTCATTCATGCCTTTATGGGGATAGCAGAAAAACATAGCGCAGATATTTCTGCAGTGGCACCGGGAATCTCTGAAGCTTTACTTACCACCTTAGCTGGCTTAGTTGTCGCTATTCCATCGCTTTGCATGTATGCCTTTTTACAAGCAAGAATTCGTAGAATAGAACAAGAGATTGTTGACTTAGCTGATGAGTGCTTATGGATTATGCGCGGAGTTTTGACCTCGCCATCACGTAAGACAGCCTCTATGCAACGGAGTCCTGTGCACGTTGAGGAGTCTCTATGATACTTGGTCGACGCAAAAGAAAAGAGAACCGACTTCCTGAGATAACGTTAACGCCACTTATTGATACTGCTCTGGTATTGTTAGTGATTTTTATGGTAGCGACACCTATCATGCATAACTCTTTAGAAATCAATTTACCCTCGGGGCAGATGAAAGAGGGTGCTCAGTCTACTGCATCTTCGTTGATTGTTTTTATCTCAGGTGAGGAAAAAATTCAGCTTAATGGTACCTCCTATAAGCTTGATAGCTTGCTTGCTGAGTTAGCAAAAAAAGTTGCCAAAACAAAAGATACTCGCGTGTATGTCAATTGTGATCGTAAAGTATCATCCGGAACGCTCGTAAAAGTAATAGACTCAATAAAATATGTAGCGGGGGTTGAGCATGTTATTCTCTCCACCGAACGAGTTCGGTAAGCACACATTCTATAAGCTGATAGGGTTTTCTTGTGCAGTACATAGCCTGCTTCTGCTGCTTATCTTTGGCACTGAAGTATGGTTGAGTATGCGTCCTCAGACGGTTTTACTGAGAAAACCGGGCCGGGTAAGTCTATCAAGACGTGGCAAAAAGCCCCAAGGTGCTTTGCAGGGTACTCCAAAGAACTTAGGTTCATTGGGTGGCCAAGAAAAGTCTCAACCTGTAGAGCCTCAGCAGTTACCTAAAAATCCTGACAGTGCAGAGCCTCAGAAATTAGTGGCTAAAGACGTTGAGAAAACTACTCCTACAAAAAAAGAGAGTGAGAAAAAAGCGCAGCCGGCATTAAAGTCTAAGGATCTTCCATTAAAGTCGAGTGTTCAGAAGAGTGCAGAGAAAAAAATTCCTGCGGAAAAAAAAGCAGCTACAAAAAAAGAGTCTCTCAAGCCTGAAAGTAAAAAAGAAGTAAACTCTGCTGAAAAAGAAGTGGCTCCACCTGCAGAAAAAGCCCAAAAAAAAGAACTGGCGCAAAAAGAGATAGCGCACGAGAAAGAACCAGGGAAAGCACACAAAGAACCTGAAAAAGCTTTGAAAGCGATTGAAAAAAAGGATACTCAGACTACAAACGATGTGTCTTCAAAACCTGAAAAATCGAGCAATATACATACTGGAACGCAGGCCGTAGCAGTTCAAAGTTTGCTGAGTGCCCAACAGGAAGAACTGGGTGATGCTACGGGTGAAGAGTATGAAGAGGTACATGCTGCGGAAGCAGCCTATTCTGAAGATAGTATTCAGCAAGAGTTTGGACGAAACTTTACCATACCGGAAGGTTTTGATGAGTATGATTCATTTACGATATCCTTTGATATTAAAGATGGCAAGGTGATGAATGTGAGCCCCCACACCAAGGGTGCGTTAGTGGTCTACACTGCGGTGAAAGATGCCTTGCTTAAGTCTACTATGCCAAAACGAAATAGAAAAAATATAGTCTGGGTTATAACCTAAATGGAATATGTATGAAAGCACAGTACCTTGTTGGTTTCTTCTGTATGCTAGTGAACATAAGCTATGCTTCTGAAATAAAGCAAAGTCTCTATGAGCATGCAACACTCAAGGCGATGCCGTTACTGGTGGTGGTAAGTCCTGAAAATGATACCGAGCTTATGAGCGTAGCGCAAATCCTTGCAAAAAATCTTGAGCGAAGTGGTCAGTTTACGGTAACACTTAAGGCAACTCGAGAGCCTTCAAAGAAGTCTGAATTAGATGGGCTCTTTGAGAAGGGCTATCCGTTACAGATATTTTTACAGCACGATGATGGTAGGAAATCAATTGGGTGGCGGCTCTATGATGTAGCTGATCAGCGCTTAGTCAAAGGTAAAAAATGTACCAAGCGTGGTGCTCTTGCACATGGTTATGCAGATAACCTTGCGGATGATATATGGCCGGTGCTTACCAATCAGCCAAGCTCATTTTCATCGAAGCTTGCCTATGTAAAGAAAAAGAATGTTCCTGGGCAAAAAGATCGGCAGCGCTCTCAAGTGTGCGTAGCAAATAGTGATGGCTCTCATGAGCAGCTTATTATTCCTCAAATGGGGACCTATGTGAGTCTTTATTGGCACCATGACAAGAATAATCCCTGTATCTTTTGCTCAGAGTTCACCCGATACAATGTTCGATTTGTGTCAGCAAACTTCCATGGACAAAAAAGGACAGTCCTCGATCTTAAAGGTACCTGTGTAGGCATATCTCTCTCAAATGAAACAAATAAGGCTGTCTATTGTAGGTCGGGAACGATTTGGGAATATGTCTATGATCCAGTACAGATGCAGGCAGCGCACCGCGTTCTTATTGCTAATGATGGCAACAATGTGTCTCCCACACTGCTGCCTTCGGGAGATGTTATTTTTTGTTCTGATGCTCCTTCGTTATTACATAGTGCTAAATCCAAAGGTCCTAAGATCATTAAATACTCTGCACGTGATAAATCTACAACGCTATTAACAAAGGATGGCTATTGTGTAGGGCCAAGCTATGCTAAAGCCACCGGCAAGATTGCCTATTCTAAGAAACTAAATGGTGAGATGCAGCTCTTTGTGTATGATCCTGCCAATCATACTGATGTACAAATTACCTTTGACCATGGCAATAAGATAGACTGCTGCTGGTCCCCCTGTGGAAAATACCTGGTATTTTGTTACCGCAATGGTCGAATCAGCAGGATTGCCGTTATGCACGTAGGTTTAAAGAAAAGATACTACATTACTCAAGCTCATGAGTACTGTACCTCGCCCGCCTGGTCGCCTGTGTATGACGAAGTACCTAGCATAATCACCAGGTGAGCGAGTTAAAGAGCAGGCTAAACGATTTATGTGCCGATAAGACCTTATCTAGCAAAACATCTATCTTTCTCCGTTTCTGCTTTAAGGCAAAAATGTGAGAGAGCTACAGCGATTTTTAGCACGAAAAAGTGGTATCAAGCAGCTGTTGCCGCCGGTGCTGTCGTGCTGCTAAGAGCGCAGTTACAATACTTATTAAAAATATAGACTTTCAGCGCATTGCCCATGCCTTGAGGAAAAGGAAATCCTACTGTGAAGAAAGCATTGGATTGAGTTATCCTTGCAAAAAGCCCAGGCACAATACTTGGAAATGCAGAGAAAGTTTGTGAAAAGGGGGCTACTGATTTTGTGATTCCAACAACATCATTTTCAAACGTATCGTCGATTGCAAGTCCGACAGCAAAATTAATAGGACCTGAAGGATTAACGGCACTTAAGGTTATGCATCCTGGACCATCACCCAAGGGTAATGAATCGATTGAAAAAACTATCGGTATAGTGACAGCACTGTTGCTGGTAAGACGGTATGTGACCGTGTTATTTGCTGAGTCTGTTATCACTAAATTAATTTCATGTTCCAATTCAGAAATAAGGACGTTATTAAATTGTGCTACTTGTGTTGTCTGAGGAGTGAAGCCGATGACGTCCTGTAAATCATAGGTATATGATCCGTCAGCGGCGGGCTGGCCTCCAGATGCAGTTATTGTAAGATTTACAGCTACTGGTCCATTTGGAGTGACGGTAATATTGGAGATAAATAATGGTTGGGGTCCTACCTGGGAAGCGAGAATAATCGGCCAGGAGAGCAGCGCTAGCAAAAGTTTCTTCATAGTAGTTCCTTTTTGTTTAAAGAGCATCATCGACTCATGTGGTAACGCATATCACATGCGTTTTAACTAAGATACCATAGCTGTTTTTATGAATGCAATGATTTTATCTTTTTCTAACACCACTAGGAATTGCAAGGTTATTGTCTAAGATACGTGATAAAAATTTAGTTGTGCGAGCTGTAAAATATTGGTTGTGAATGCCCACTTACGATGCTATCCAAAATGTTTTTGCTTAAAAGTCTCCTGGCATGCAAAAAAGACATCAAACTGTTGGCTTCTGCTGATAAATGTGATAGGTTCAACTGAAACTCTGCAATCATGTGCGCAGGAGCTTGAAAAAGAAGAATCTCAATAAGCTGATTGTACCGCATTGGACAATATAAAGGGACTATGGTATACTGGGCTTCAAAAGGCTATTAACTTATTTAAGGATGACATAGGGTTCTCATGAAAAAAATCAACATTAAACATTTTCGAGGTGGGCCAGGCAACGTGCTTTTGGTAATCGTATTCCTTGCGTTGACGCTGCTCGCCGTATTAAAGCTTGCTGACTTTAGTCAGCGTACGGAACATATCAGTTATACAACCTTTATGAAGAAGCTTGAGAGCAATCAAGTGTCAAAGGTTGAGGTGACCGGTTCTGAAGTGCGTGGAGTATATCGAGATGGACGAACTCATTTTGAAACGGTAGTGCCTAATACTCCTAAACTATGGGAAATGCTCAAAGAATATAATGTAGAGACAAATATTGCAGGGAGTGTAGGGGCATTTGGCTTCTGGCAGCTTCTGTACTTACTCCCTTTACTCTTAACTCTTGGTGCTGTGTGGTATTTCTTCCGCCAGTCACGGAATAACAGCGGCAGTGGTGGTGGAAATATCTTTAGTATGAGTAAAAGTAAGGCAAAGATGTTTATGCCTTCTCAAATAAAGGTAAACTTCGATTCGGTCGCAGGTGCCGTGGAGGCAAAGGAAGAATTGGTCGATATAATCGACTTCTTGCGTAACCCCGATAAGTTTAAGCGACTAGGAGCTAAGTTAACGCGTGGAGTCCTTCTTGTAGGAGAACCAGGTAACGGGAAAACCTTACTTGCAAAAGCGGTAGCTGGAGAAGCAAGTTGTCCTTTCTTTAGCGTAAGTGGTTCTGACTTTATTGAAGTATTTGTAGGTGTGGGCGCTGCTCGTGTGCGCGACCTATTTGCACAGGCACGTCGCCATGCACCGAGTATCGTCTTCATTGACGAGATTGACGCAGTCGGGCGCCAAAGAGGCGCAGGGCTTGGTGGAGGTCATGATGAACGTGAACAGACATTGAACCAGCTTCTCATTGAGATGGATGGCTTTGAGTCGGGCAATTCACCAGTAGTTGTTATGGCTGCGACCAATAGGCCGGATGTGCTTGATAAAGCACTTTTACGTGCTGGGCGTATCGATAGACGTGTACATGTACCATTTCCAGATATTAAGAGTCGTGAGGCTATATTGAAGGTCCATGCCGAACATGTACCTATGGATGGACAGGTGAACTTAGGAAAGATTGCTCGAGGAACTCCTGGATTTACGGGGGCTGATCTTGCGAATCTTATCAATGAGGCTGCAATTAATGCATCGAAACTTAATAAGAATTCAGTATCGGTAGATGATTTTGAAGAGGCGCGTGATAAGATTATTCTTGGTAAAGAGATGAAAACAATGGTTCTTACTGATGAAGAGCGTGAAGTGACCGCATATCATGAAGCGGGACATGCATTGGTGACGCTTTTAACGCCTCAAGAAACCGATCCTCTTCATAAAGTAACGATTATGCCTCGAGCCAAAGCCTTGGGTGTGACCTGGTCATTGCCTGAACGTGATAAGCATACGATCAGTAAAGATGAAATGACAGCACGTATTATGGTCGCCCTAGGGGGCCGTGCAGCTGAAGAGCTTGTCTTTAATAGACTTGAGTCAGGAGCTCATAGTGACTTTGCGACAGCTACGCAGGTAGCTCGAGCAATGGTATGTTCGTATGGTATGTCTCAAAAGCTTGGGCCACTTGTGTATGAACAGAATAGCCTTGGTGAAAACAACTATTCTGAGGAAACGGCGCGAACAATTGACGAAGAGATGAGATCGATACTCGATAACTGCTATAAGCATGTATATAAGTTGCTTTCGGATAACCGAGATAAGCTTGAAAAGCTTGCTAAGGCATTAATAGATAATGAAACCATGTATGCTGGCGAAATCTATGAGCTTCTGGGGATAACATCCCGTGAAGAGCATCTATTTCATTAATAAGATTGAAAAAAGACGAGCTTCTTGTACACTAGTGGATAGAGAAGCTTTTAAGAAAGGTATAATAATGGCACGCATATGTGGGATATGTGGTAAGAAACCACAGGTAGCAAATATCGTTAGTCACGCAAATAATAGAACGAAGAAATGGGTATATCCCAACGTCCAGAAGCTCCGCTATACGGTAGTAGGCTGTTCTGATGGCAAAGTGCATGCTGGAAAAGTATGTACCAAATGTATGAAAGCACAAAAGATCGTAAAAGTTATTTAACGTAGGTGAGACTCAGGTATGGCAAATACTTCGTCTGCAAAAAAAGCAGCTCGGCAAAATGAGAAACGTCGGTTTAAGAATATGGCTCGTAAATCAGCCATTAAAACGGCAATAAAAAAGGTTCAGGTAATGGTTGAAGCATCCTCATTTGATGCGGAAGCTGCAGACCTTTTAGTTCGTGATGTAGCTGCAAAGCTCGGCCGTGCAAAAGGGAAGCATGTATTTCATGCAAATACGGCATCTCGCAAGTTGAGTAGACTTGCCAAGAAGGTACACAAACGCGCTCAAGCAGCATAATTCCTACGTAGAAGATTAAAAGCTCCATGTTAAGTGGGGCTTTTTTTAGTGCCTTGCGATGCGAATTTAAGTACCTCAGCCATGAGAGGGATAGAGAGTCTTATTAATTAGAATTACCGTATGTTTGCCGAGCAGTCCTCGTCTTATGACTCAGTGTTTACAAAGCCTAGTCGTAACGAATAAAAAAAGATCCCTGAGCAGATGCTCAGGGATCTTAGTGTTTCTTGTTTAGGTAGAAGCCTTTAACCACTATGGCCGGTCAGCATTGCATTGGCGGCTATGCCTGCACCAATACCAGCTGCCCAACAAAGTGCCTGTTTGAGTTCAAAGGACCTTTCTGGATTTGCTTTCTTGACCAGAGTATATGCCCCTAGACCAGCTGCGCTATATACCAGCCATGTAGACTTAGGGGTAAAACGATCAGGTTTATTATAGTCTCGACCTACTAAAAGTCCTAAGCAAAGACCTCCAAGAAGATCACCAGTAGACCCTTTAAGAAATTCAGGAGCTGTATCTTCTTCAGTGGTTTCATGAAAGTGAGGGACCTTAGAATTAGAATGACGGCTTGGAAGACGATGTGCCCGTTTCATACAGGCGAGCTCTTCTCGCTTGCCCGTATTAATGACCACTACCTGCCAATCTCTTGGATCAAGATGTTTTGGTAGCAGCTTATTTAGTTGTGCATCTTCTTTGGTGAGATCCTTGATAGGGTACAAGTCCGGGAGCACACGCAGATTGCCTTGTTTTAAACCAAACTTTTTACGGAATTCATCAGGCGTCATGCCATCGATGGTATCATCCTCATCATCAGGTATATCAAAAGTTACATTCTTCTTTGTTTGCTTAGGAGCTACTTTTGAGGTAGCGGATACTCTGCGCTCTACCGGAATATGTTCTTGAAACAGGTCACTTGCTGCAGAGCGTATTTTTTGAAGACTCATGGATTCTTTTTTAGTAGGGGCTCTTTGTAAGTATTTCAGTATAACCTGATCATTTCCATCCTTTTGGAGGGGATCTATGATCTTCATCGGTTTTCTACAGGTAGGGCATTGATGCTTGTTTCGGGCTGCTTTTAGAGCTTCTTCCAGAGAAAGGTTATGTCCACACCCTAACTCAATAATGATATGACCTTTATCTACCTCTTGTTGAGAAGCAGAGCATTTTCGTAGTACAGTATCAGGAGCTGGCTTAGTTGATGGCGTATGTCTCATTAAATACGCGCGTAGCTTGTTTTGTTCTTGAACGTTGAGCGGCTTTTGACGATGGTGTACGTATGCATAGCTATTCTTATTGACCCGAGGATCATGTACTTTGTAGGTGCTACGGCAGGTTGGACATGCCTTATCCATTGGATTTGCAAGATCCATTGCGTTCACACAATCTAAGCAATAATGATGGTTAACTTTTTGCTGACAATCGAACTGAATGACGATACTGTCAGGTGTATAAGCGGTCATACAAATGGGACAGCCTGTTCCCTCATCCTCTTCCTCTACTTCATGAGTATGAGCTCTCGGTCCTGTGGCCCAGAGACTTGGGGTAATACTACCAAAAAGCACTGCTACACCGAGCAGGGTAATAAATAATTTCTTCATAGTAAACTTCCACATTTTAGATTTTCTTATATGTTTATATAAGTAGTATAGCCTAAAATGAATAAAACCTTAAGTGGGTAGAAGAAAGCTTATTCTGAAGCTGTTTTGGACTGCTTATCTACGGCTTGGGCGTATCTTACAAGGAACTGATAGGCAACACGGATCGCATGACTAGATGAGCCTGCATGCTCTATAAGGATAATAAGGACACGGGGCTTTTCATGCTTATACTGTACATGCGCTGCAAAATACCCATGTGGCATATCTTTCTTTCGTATTGGCTGAGCATGACGTGCTCTAACCTGGGCAGTACCCGACTTTCCCTTGAGTTTAAATCCCTTTAGAGAGCCAAGCATAGAACCGGTACCTTGAGTAATTACCCCCTGTAGGCACTCTTGAATGTAGGAAAGCGTAGAAGGCCTTATGGATAAGAGTTCATGAACAATGGGGTCATCGGTGAGGATCCGAGGTCGTACCCGATAGCCGGTGCATACTGCCGATAGTAGACAGGCTATCTGTAAGGGGGTTACAAGAAGGGAGCTCTGTCCAATGGCAGCTGAAAGTGTTTCTCCGGGCCACCATGGTTCATTTTTTACTCTTCTTTTCCATTGGGAGGTTGGAATGAGCCCCTGCTGTTCAGGGAATAATATTCCTGTCTTGTTTCCGAGTCCAAGATCTTGTGCGTACCAGGCAAGGGTGTCTATTGAAAGACGTTTTCCGATCTCATAAAAGGGCTGATTGCAGGAAAGGGCGAAGGCCTGTTTGGTTGTTAGGGCACCATGTACGGCATCATTGTTGCAATGGTAGTGTCTTCCCTTGAAATCAGTATAGCCCCGACAGTTCCAATGCGTATGAGGGGTGACAATGCCTGTTTCAAGGCCAGCTGCGAGGCTTACCAGCTTAAAAAGGGACGCAGGAGGGTAACATGCGCTGAAGGCCCGATTCATGAAGCCTTTTTTCTCCTGCAGAAGGCCCCATTGAGAGTGGGTAATAGGTTTAAGAAAGATATTTGGATCAAATGAAGGTCGTGAGAGAACTACTTCAAGGGCCCCGTCCTCGTCCATAAAGATGATGCTCCCTTCAAGATCCTGAGGAAATATCTCTTCAGCAAACTGTTGAAAAGATAGGTTTAAGGTCGTTTGAAGTGTTTTACCGGCAAGGGCGTGGGAGATGGTATGGGCATGTAGAGGGTTGCCTATGGCATTGGTAACCTTAAGTATTTGTCCTGCTTGGCCCTGGAGATCTTCTTCATACAACCTCTCAAGTCCCATTTTTCCTTGGAGAGATTCTTTAACGCTTAGGTACCCAATAATATGACAGGCGGTGGTGCTGTAAGGATAGCATCGCTCATAGGTCTGCTTTATAGAAAGATTCCTGGAGGTAGGTAGAGTTTCAAGAACTGTGCTGAGCTGCTCATAGGAAATATCATGAACAAGCTTAAGTTTCGAAGAACGTCTCTCAGCTATTTCTATATCTTGCAGGACTTCTTGGTCGAGATTGCATATAAGGAGAGCTTGTTGCGCACTCTGCCGTTGTCCTGCTGAAAGGGTTACCTTACCGCTGCCTTCCCACAGTAATGAATAGACCGGTCTGTTTGTGACAAGCAGCGTACCCTGTTGGTCGGTAATGTTTCCTCGAGGTGAGGCAACCTTTTCCGTTCTGAGATAGTTACGCTTACTCAGGCTCTTAAACTGATGCATCTGACTAATTTGTAGATGGAATAAATAAAGTACGATCGTTGAAAGCGCGAAGAATATCAGGAAAAGTATATGCCTCATTCGTGCTGAAAAAATGTGGGGAATATACATAATACTCCCTTATTTAAGGTTGTATTCTTGACAGCGTCTATTAACTGATGAGCGGTTAACCCCTAAGAGGGTAGCAATTTTGCTTTGACTTTTGAACTTCTGCCAAAGGACAGCCATGACATGAGGATCCTTGAGAGCTTTTTTGCCAAGTCGCACTGCATGGGCAATGTCTGGATCTGAAACGTTATAAGCGGGATCAAATTTAGTAACCTCAGAAATATTATGCTTACTCGATTTTTGCACAAGGAGTTGATGTACTCGATCTTTAAAAGCACGTAAGCTTAATGGCCGTTCATCATAGAGTTTTGAGGTATCTTTATCCGTTAATGAGAGCAGGTTTTTATAGGTATCTTCAGTAACAATTTGATCGGCAAATCCTTGCGCTAAAGCGGTGACCTCTGGTTCTGAAAGCTCATGCATTGGAGGCATAACTAATGAGGTTTGTTCAAGCTCATCATAGAGCTCCTGACAGAATACGCCTTCATGGACAAGCTGCAGAAGATTTTTGTTGGTTGAACAGATAATGCGAACGTTACTAAATACTTTATGATCGCTCTTAAATTTATGAAAATAACCAAGTGAAATGAATTCTGCTAAATAATTCTGAGTCTCTGTTCCTAAATATTCAACATTCTGGATAAAGAGGGTTCCGATATTATCTAGTTTTTCAAGCAAGGGCTGAATGCCATCTTTTTTTATGAGCGGATTATGGCCAAAGAGTTTTATAGCAACATCGTCCTGTTTCTCAGGAGAAGTAAGTTTTATAGTGTGGAGTGATTGTCGAAGGCTTATGCTATGGAGTACTTCAACCGTTGGTATAAGATCTTCCTCAGGCAGATCAAGGAGCGTAGCTTTTTTACCTAATGCTGTTGAAAGCAAGTTAATTTTAAAGGAAAGGAGCTTTTCGCTATTTCCTGGTATAAGTCTGTTTATTAATTGACCTGATTGTGTCGTTTCTAAATAGAGAACATAGTCCCACATGGAAGGATCTTTGAGCTCATCAAAATGAGTTTTAATGATGTCCGATACTTCAGGATAATGAATCAAGACGATCGTTGCCCGCTCTTCAAGGCTTGGGATACCATTTATAATAATTTTTTGTCCTTTTGCGTCATGTGCAAAGGTAGTTTGTGAGGTCTTAAATTCTTGTACACGACGAGCAAGTGTTCGGATTGCCTGAGTAAGTGGGTGGCCTTCGTTCGCATTTAAATCTATCCCGACAAGCTCTTGAGCGGCCTCATTTGCTAGCGTGAACTTACGATACTTATAAAAGAGGATGCCGACTTTACGCTCTTTATTGGAGCGTAGGAAGGATCGGATACTTTCCTTATATTGATTAATTTCTTGGTGCTTGTAATACAGCTCTTCACTAATCACTTTATGTCTCTGATGAAGTGCCTCTAAATTACTATATTTGAGAATGTTAATAATATTACTTACATAGGTGGTAAACACGAGCATCTCATCTCGATCTTTATTAGTGTACAGTTTGCCCGGTCGTGCATCACGCTCTACAATGATATAGGCGGATATACCAGATCGCTCAAAGATTGGGAGGAACACGTCGGCATTAATTTCGTTGAGGAATTGAAGAATTTCCTGATTTTGAGCATCATCTTCATAAAAGGCGGAAAAATGAATGTCGTCTCGTATAAATATTTTTAGTTTATGTAATGCCTGGGTAACCACTTCTTGCTTGTCGATATACTGCTCGACCTTAGCTGTTGTCTGGGCAATGTCATAGTAGTTGTGATCATCCTGCTCTGAATCGGCTTTACGAATATACAGTCTTACACGACCTAGAGGGATGCTAAAAGCAGTCTGAAAGAAACTCTGAGTGAGCTGGGCAAGCTCCTTGAGTGCACTTGCATAGCTTAGCTGCTCCAAAATATCTTTAAATTGTGTGATGAAGTTAAATTTCTGTTTTGATTCAACGGTCTTTCTGATATTAAGGAACCTTAGGCCTAACATTTTTTGAATAATGAGATAAATGGCGGCGCTACTTAAGAGACTTGTAAGCGAGAGAACATTAAATCTATGATACCAGGCTGTCGGAATAATCCAGGCGAGTGTTTGACCGGAGTTATTAAGAAGGTCAAAGCCTATAAAGGGGATAAGGAAACTGGTAAATACACGAATATGTTGCCGCAAAATAGTAGGAATTTCTCGGTTACTATCACGCAGTACCCTATAAAATAGGGGAATGAGAAGGAAAAAGAGCAAGTAAAAATGAATCGCTTGGATAAGGTCCATCTCAAAATTGACAGTTCTTGGATTGAGCGGAGGAAGTCCATAATTAATAAAAGCGTGATAGAGATACGTGCAACTGATGGCAATATTAACTAGTATATGAAAGATAGTCGTGAGGGGATGCAAGGTGATTCGTTTGTGAAGCAAAAATTCAAAGAAAAGTGCAATCGTTTGAATTTGCGTTATGTAAATTGACCAACATATACGACAATAGAGGGTGAAGGCAGGGATATCTCCCACAAGGTGATTGATATCCCTAATCCAATATTGCAAGATAAAGGTAAGGTCATTTGCAAGTAATCCACCAAGGAAAAACAAAAGACAGACCAGGAGCATCCGGCGGCTTTTTGCTGAGAAATAGTAGAATATACAGCCAAAGAAAATGATCGCTTTAAAAAGCCACGCACCAATCATAATGCCAAGGGTGACATACTGATTACTCAATAGCGTATAAATGGAACTTAGATATTGCATAGGTCTAAACTTTTTGTTGACTTTTGAGGAAACTGTTATAGAATCACTTTACAGAAAATCTAATCAAAAAGAGTTTAACTCCGTAGCAGCTAATGTCAAATTATGCGCAATGGTTGCTACTTGAAGCTAAGGAATTGTAGTTGGTGGTTTTTTAACATATTTTCAAAAAGGAGTAACGATGGCTAAACTAATTGTTAGCGCATTGTTCGCTATACTAATGACTGGTGCAGTAGCTGAAGTTTCTGCACAGACTCGGTCCGAGGCAGCTAAAACGTATGCAATCGCCCCGTTTCCGTTCTAAAGTATTTTAACTATAAAGAAAGAACCCCTCGAATTCGAGGGGTTCTTTCTTATAGTTAGGTTTCGCAGCTACTAGTGCTGGGAATGTGCCCCAAACCTCTGCTTTTAAAGTGTATTGTTCTCCCTAAGAATTTCCTATTCACTTTGGTTGACTTTTGAAGAAACCGTTATAGAATAATTTATAAGAACCGTACATAAAAATAATATAACTTCGAGCAGCAGCTTATAGTAATTACTTGGCGGCTGTTTGGGTTTTGAGAATTGTGGTGGGTTGGTTTTATTATTATTCAAACAGGAGTGACGATGACAAAGCTAATTCTTGGTGCTTTGCTTGCTATGTTAATGATTGGTGCAGTAGTTGAAGTTTCTGCACAGACTCGGTCAGAGGCCACCAAAACATATGCGGTCTGCCCATTTCCGTTCTAACTTATTCTAACTATACAAGGAAGAACCCCTCGAATCTAGAGGGGTTCTTCCTTTATGGCTAAGGTGTCGAGGCTATCATTGAGGGGAAAGCACCCCAAATTGTATGTACGTTAGATCTAAGATTTTCCAGTTCACTTTTGGTTGACTTTCGAGAGAACTGTTATAGAATCCTCTGTAAGAACTGTACATAAAAATAATATGCCTGCGAGTAGCAGCTTATAATAGGCGGCTATTGGAGTTTTGAATTGTAGTGTGTTGTTTTATAGTATCCAATAGGAGTGTCTATGACAAAGCTGATTTTTAGCGTATTGCTCGCTATATTAATGACAGGTGCAGTTGTTGAAATATCTGCGCAAGCAAAGCGTTCAACCGTTTCTGCAACTTGCACCGAAGCGCGGTTTCCGTTCTAAGTTAAAGTTAAAAGAAAGAGCCCCTCGAATTTCGAGGGGCTCTTTCTTTTAATAATAGTTTTCAAGTTGGAGGCTAGTTGCTTCTCAAATTAAGCTCTCGGCATCTACGGTTCACCGAAGATCTATTCACACCAAGAAGATGAGCAATTTTACTTTGATTTTTGAAGGTATACCAGAGCTGAGCCATTATGTGTGGATCGCGGAGTGCTTTTTTCCCTAGTCTTACAGCTTGAGCGATGACCGGATCGGTAATACTATTCACCGGATCGATTTTCTCAATGTCTGTGATATTATGTGATCGGGACTTTTCAAGAAGCAGCTCTTGAATTCGCTCTTTAAGCTCTTGCAAGCTGAGAGGACATTCCTTGATAAGTTGTGAAGTTTCCTTTGGTGTGATACTCAAGAGGTCTTTGAACGTATCAGTAGTGATTAGTTGATCGGCATATCCTTGTGCAAGCAGGGTGATATCTTCATGAGCAAGGTCAGTTAATGAAGGGAGACTTATGGTAGTGGCTTGCAGCTGCTCAAAGAGCTCTCGAGAAAAGATTCCTTCATTCACTAATACAGAAAGATCTTTTGACGTTGAACAGATGATGCGGGCAGAGCTCATTATTTTTTGGTCGCTTTTTACTTTATAAAAGTACCCCATGCGGATGTACTGGGCCAAGGCCTCTTGTGAGGTGAGACTTAACAGTTCCAGATTTTGAATAAAGAGGGTGCCTGATTCATCGAGCTTGGTAAGCAGACTTTCAGATTGACTACCGCCCAGGAGGTCATTGATCCCAAAGAGCTGTGTGGAGATTTCATCATGCTGCTCATGTTGGGTAAGCTTGAGGGTGTACAAGTTCCTCCTTAGACTTATCGAATGGAGTAATGTTACTGCTGAAAGCAGATCTTCCTCAGGCAACGAAAGAAGGACAGCTTTTCTGGTTAAGGCCGCAGAAAGAAGTCCAATTTTAAAGGACAAGAGTGCCTCAGAGGTGCCAGGAATAAGTTCATTAATAAGCCGCCCCGATTGGGTTGTTTCTAAATAGAGCACATAGTCCCAACAGGAGGGATCTTTTAAATACCCAGCATGGGGTTTTAGCAAATCTGAAATTTCTGGATAGTAGAGGAGGAGTATACTTGAGGTCGTATCTGCATTTGGAATACCTGAGATCACCAGCTTAGTGCCACGCGTATCCTTACCGTAGGCTATTTGTGCAGTTTTATACTGTTCAACCCGTTGTGCTACGGTCGTGCATACTTTGGTGAGTGGATGTCCTGAGAGCTTATTCAGATCAAAGCCCACGAGGTCATGAGCAGCTTCATTGGCATATGAAAAAGTGCGATTCTTATAGGATATGATGCCGATTTTTCGCTCATGAGAGGTGCGCATGAATGAGCGTATCAGCTCCTTGTACTGATTAATTTCTTGATGCTTATGATAAAGTTCCTCAGTAAGCTGTTTCTTTTGTACATGCAACGCCTCCATACTACTCTGTTGCAGTGCGGAAATGACGTTACTTATATACGAGGTAAACACGAGCATTTCATCCCGTTCTTTATTTGTGTAGAGCTTATCAGGTCGTGCATCGCGTTCTACCATAATATAGGCAACTATCCTTGACTGTTCGTAAATTGGTACAAAGAGATCAGCATGGATCAAATCAAGGAAAGCGAGAATCTTTCTGTTGAGATCTGAAGCCTCATAGAAATAGGAAAATTCTACGGAATCTCGAATAAATATTTTATCGCGGGCTAAAGCGGCACGTAATAATTCATCCTCTTTAAGAAATTGGTCAATTTTTAGCGCTGCTCCTATGGCTTCTGGCGAAGTGATCGCGGCATCTTTAATGAAGAGCCGGGTAAAACTGAGTCGTATACCGAAGGCTGTATGAAAAAAGGTCTGGGTGATATGGCCCAGTTCATTGACTGCTGAGGCATACCTCACCTGCTCCAAGATGTCCTTAAAATTAGTAAGAAAGTTAAAGGGTACCTTCGAGGTGACATCTGAATGTAGATTAAGCAATCTCAGGCCGAGCATTTTTTTGCTCAAAGTTATCAGAAGAATGGCACTGCAGAGGGCACCAAGAGTGGCCCAGGAGTATTGACCTAAGGGGAAAGGAATATGTGCCGCACTAAAAATGGTGTACCAGCCGTCACCAAACAGAAGCAAGGAAAAAGGAAAGAGGTACAGGAGGCATGATTGTGCCTGAACAGCCAAAATTTTAGGAAGTGTTCTGGTGCGTAGTTTTCGTATAAGGAATATAAAAAGACCCAAATACAAGACAAATACATAACAATAACTCGCAGAAATTACGTTATGCTCAAGGAGATATTCGCTGCTTGATGTAACTACCGGAATTCCATAATAGGCTCCCGCTTCATATAAGAAAAAGCTGGTGAACAGGAGATTGCACAGAAGGCTGAAAATATGAAGGAAGGTGCACTTAATTCTTTGGGTTAAGAGGTATTCAAAAAAGAGGACTAATGCCTGATGTGCAGTTATGAAAAGACTCAAAGAAATCCGGCAATAGAGGGTAAAAAGGGGGATGTCGCCCTGTATTTCAAGAATCCTTCGTAAGACGACCGATCCAATATAGGTAGCATCATCAAGGAGCGTTCCGAAAAGAAATATGAGTAACAGAAAAAGAGGTGCCCTGAGCTGTGGTTTATTATACCAGAACTTGACAATAAACCGACTAATAACGAGCTTGGCAATGCCCACAAGGATGAGAGCGCTACACGTTATATACGGATTAACAAGGAAGGAGGTGAGTGCTTCCAATAAGTGGTTCATTGACAATGTCTCTAGTCCCTCACAGGAGGGTATATATAAAATGAGTACTGCTTGTATTATTAATTTAAACAAATTGGTCTATTGGTCAAATGGTTGGGCGTCTCCTTTGTTGTCTAATGGGCAGTAAAAAGGTAAAGTAGCACATAGGTAGCAAGGAGTGGCATGCAGCTTCAGGAAAAAATAGTACGTATTATACAGCTTTTAAAGGAGGCAACAAAAGATATGCCTCCGACCTTAACGACGTCCCTCATAAGAGAGTATGGGCGGGACCCGTTTATTATCCTTATTTCGTGTCTTTTAAGCCTTCGTGCAAAAGATACTGCCACCTATCCGGTCAGTAAAAAGCTCTTTGAGCGGGTGCGTACCCCTGAAGAGCTGCTTAAGATGCCTGTAAGGGAGCTTGAAGAGCTTCTGTATCCCCTTGGCTTTTATCGCAAGAAGGCCCAAACTGTCCGATCGGTTTGCCAAGAGCTCATTACGAGATTTAAGGGGAAGGTGCCCCAAACTGAAGAAGAGCTTCTCTCGTTAAAGGGCGTAGGGCGGAAAACAGCCCAGCTCGTACTAGGCAGTGCATTCAAGGTACCCACTATTTGCGTTGATACCCATGTACATAGGATTGCCAATAGGCTTGGCTGGATCCAGACGACCCATCCTGATGAAACGGAAAGGGAATTAAAACGGCTCATTCCACAAGAATATTGGCTGGATATTAATACCTATCTCGTTATGTGGGGCCAGAATATCTGTGTACCCATCTCACCCAAATGTTCTCAATGTGTTTTGAGTCCCTTATGCCCTAAAATTGGCGTAGGGAAAAGAAGGTAATGGTGCGCCATTGTTGTATCCAATACGAACGTGTGGCTGATCGGATCAGGTCATTTTAAGGGGGCAGGATCTTAGGGGGTACTGAGCTCGTTCTTGACGTTCTTGAGTTACTCGTGTATCTTAAGTAATAGCTTTTACTGGAAATCCTTTTGTTGTTTGATCCAATTCTGACGTAGTCTAGTTGCACTCACAAGTAGGTAGTACCTAAAAGTATTTTGATACATTTTTCTAACATCTATTTTGTGAGGTTCTTGAATGAAACTATACGTAGGAAACCTTTCCCGCTCTACAACGGATGATACGGTTCGACAAGCATTTGAACAATTTGGCGAAGTATCGTCAGTTCGAATTCTCTTCGATCGTGAAACCCGCCAATCTCGTGGTTTCGGCTTTGTCGAAATGCCACAAGATGAGCAAGCGAAAGAAGCTATGGATAAGCTTAATGAAACTGAAATTGAAGGTCGTCGCATTCGTGTAAACGAAGCGCGCGAACCAGAACGCACCGGCGGAAGCAGTGGTGGTGGCCGTTCAGGTGGTGGTTTCCGCGGTGATCGCGGCGGTGACCGTGGTCCACGTGATGGCGGTTTTAGAAATCGTTTCTAAGTTTTGAAACAAACAAAAGGGTGGGCCTTAAAACCCACTCTTTTTTGTTGTCTAAATTTTGGGGTGGTAGTGCAATACTCCCATGCTCCAAAGCTCTTTCTAAATTAATTCATTATTGATTTGTAGGTATGGTCGTGCTTAACAAGGCGCAGCTACAATATTTGTTAAATATATAGGCTTTAAGGGCATTACTCATTCCTTGAGGAAAAGGAAATAGAAATTCAAAGGATGGATTTGGATTATTACAATCATTGGAGGTGGTGATAAAAACATGAAAAACTTGATTTTTTGGTAAAGGAAAGGCGGAAAAGGTACGTTCAAAAGGTGATTCATGTGCAGTAACTGTAATTGGAGGGTGAATTAGATTGAGTTCAGTGTCCTCTACCTGTACTTCAAAAGAAACTTCCCCTGAGTCTTGGCCGCCCGGGTCAGTAACACTGAGCGTGAAGCATCCCGGACCATCTCCTAGAGGCAAAGAGTTAATCGACAGGCTTACTGATTTGGTTTGAGATGTTGAAGGTAGAATGCTATAGGTTATTTGGTTATTTAAAGTGTCCGTTACGATCAAATCATATTTAGTAAATTCTCCAAATACTGGTACCGTGAATGTTGCAGTTGGAGCTACTATAGGGGAGCTACTAAAGGGGAGGCCTGAATTAACTATGGTATAGGTATAATTACCTGCAGAACTAGGTGTACCACCAGCGGCGATTGCTGAGATGTTTGTAGTTGATGATACACATCCGCTAGGATTGATTGTTATATTCGAGATAAATAATGGTTGTGACCCTGTCTGGGCTGCGAGGCTCACAGACCAAGCGAGTAACGTGAGTAAGAATTTCTTCATAATGCTTCTCTTTAGTAAAAATGTAATAGTTAGGTTCTGATATCTCAAATCTTGCTGATCACAAACTACCATAGTCCCCTTAATGAAAACAATAATTTTACGCTCATGAAACTGAATACATGAAACTATAGCCGGGAACCCGGGAAACTACCAATGCTTGAGCCAGTGCGTTCAAAGCGATGGCGGTTTTAGAAATCGTTTCTAAGTTTTGAAACAAACAAAAGGGTGGGCCTTAAAACCCACTCTTTTGTTTGTTGTCTATATGTTGAGAGGTGCAGTACAATACCCGAGATGTTCCTCAGAGCTCTTAGTTAGGATTGGCTGGCAGGTATGGTGGTGCTAATTAACGCACAGCTGCAATATTTAGTAAAGATATACGTCTTCAGGGCATTACCCATTCCTTGAGGAAAAAAGGGAAAGGTAATGGAGATAGTAGAGAGGCCGTTATCATTACAATCATTGTTCAGAAAGAAAAGAGCAGTAAGTGGTATTGAACTTTTGAAAGCAGAGAACGTCTTTGTAAAAGGGGCTTTGCTCAGTGTCTGTACTACGGGTGATCCATCTGAGACAGAAAATTGAACCGAAGTTGTTGAAGCCGATGGATCAATAACCGTTAAGGTGATGCATCCTGGGCTAGTTCCTAGAGGTAATGAACCGACCGATACGCTGATAGACTGGGCACTAAATGGTTCAAATAAAACGGGATAGATTACCTGGTTGGTACTGCTATCTGTTATTACTAGATCAAAGTTTCCCGATTCGACATCACTAAATTGTACCGTTGTTCCAACTTCGGTTATGCCATTTAACTGATAGGTATATGAACCATCTGTTGCAGGCTGACCACCTGAGGCAGTCACTGATATATTTGCGGTGTCTGTACATCCTGGAAGTTGAGGTGGAGGATAATTAAAAGTTATGTTGGAGATAAACAATGGTTGTGGCCCTGTCTGCGCTGCAAGGCTTACAGACCAGGCGAGTAACGTGAGTAAGAATTTCTTCATAATGCTTCCCTTTAGTAAAAATGCAACAGTAGTTTTTGATATCTCAAATCTTGCTGATCACAAACTACCATAGTCCCCTTAATGAAAACAATAATTTTGTGCTTATGAAACTGAATACATGAAACTATAGCCGGGAACCCGGGAAACTATTATTGCTTTAGCCGGTGCGTTCAAAGTAATGGTGGTTTTAGAAATCGTTTCTAAGTTTTGAAACAATCAAAAGGGTTAGTCTTAAAAACCCACTTTGCCAGCAGCCTGCAATCACCTCGTATCATAAGCCTATGCCGGAATACCTCTTACGAACCCGATGAGTTATAAAAGCTTGCCATATAACTCATAAAATGATAAAATGTGAGTTATAGAGGATGACCTATGCAGTGGAACTGGCAGCTGGCGACATGGCCGAATTTTACCTATAACCCTGATAGCATAACTGAACTTGAAAGAACATTTCTTTTAAGAGCAGGCAGCAGCTATGCTTTGTTATGCACTACAGGTGAGAATGATAGAACTCAATTTGTAATTGAGATGCTCACTCGAGAAGGATTAGAAAGCTCAAAAATTGAGGGAGAGCTTCTCGACCGGGAAAGTTTAGTTTCATCACTTAAAAAACACTTTGGGTTGCATGATGATATAAAGAATCAATTTAATAAAGAGGCGGGGATGGCTGAGCTTCTCTGTAACGTATATGATACCTATGATGCACCGCTTAGTCACGAAATGCTTTGGCAATGGCATGGGATGCTCTTTAAAAAAAATTGGTCCATTCTTGAAGAATGCGGACAGTATCGGACAGATAAAGAGCCTATGCAGATCGTTTCTGGTCATGGTGATGGACGCGTATATTTCGAAGCGCCCCCTTCAAAGAATGTATACAAAGAAATGACGAGATTTATCGAATGGTATAATGCTTCACGCACTTCAGAAACTCTTTTGGGGCGTGCCGCTCTTGCACATGTGTATTTTGAAAGTATTCATCCGTTTGAAGATGGAAATGGAAGGATTGGCAGAGTTCTTGTGGAGAAAGTCCTCTCCCAAGGAGCTCAACAACCTCTTTTGATCGCAGTTTCAAAATGCATTGAAAAACGCAAAAAGGCATATTATTTGGAACTTGAAAGATGCAATAGGACGGTGGAGGTACAGCATTGGGTTGAGTTTTTTGCCAATATAATCCTGCATGCTCAGCAAGATTCGATGAGGCTTCTCAACTTTTTGATGCAGAAGTCTAAAATGCTTACGGCACTTTCAGGAAAGATCAATCAACGACAAGAAAAGGTTTTGTTGAGGATGTTTGCAGAAGGACCCGATGGCTTTCAAGGAGGTTTAAGTGCTGAAAAATATATCTCTATTACAAAAGCACCTCGAGCAACGGCTACTCGCGATTTAGTTGACCTTGTTAGTATGGGAGCTTTGCTAAAAACTGGTGAGTTGCGGTATACCCGCTACTGGCTAAATCTGGCCTATGTGTGAGAGATCTGGAATATGAAGGCTAACTCGCTAAATTCGTCTGAAAGCAATAATTGGCCTTAATGATCTTCGATTGAAATGGCACCTTGCATGAGTCTTTGATAGTAGGATGATTTCTTTTCAAGAACTGATCGTGGATAGAAGACAATATCTTTTTCTTTGTCGATCAATGAAAAGTCGAGGATTCCAACGGCTTCCTCAATAGTTTTTAAGCGATGCGCAATAACGATAGTAAGCGCACTTTGCGCAAGTTCACTAATCATCTTAGTAATTGCCGTTTCACTGACTTCATCAAGACTACTTGTAGGTTCGTCAATAAGAATAAGAGCAGGGTTATAATACTTTGCACGCATATAGAGACTGGCAAAGTTTAAGCGTTGCCGTTGTCCGCCTGACAGGGTAAGTCCCGCTTCACCAATAGGAGTTTCAAGTCCCTGCTTTTTCTTAAAGACCTCCCAGATTCCCACTTGGGTAAGAATCTCTACGATCTCTTCATGAGTGTAGATAACCTTGTCATGAGGGAGTCCTAGGAGCAAGTTCCTATAGACCGTTCCACTTAAGCTGCTTGCTATCTGACCTTGCATACAAATAAGGCTTCGACGTATTTCGTCATTTACGTTATAGACAGGTACTCCATTAACAAGAACATGACCTTTGTCGGGTTTTAATTGACCGCCAAGGAGAGAGAGAAAAGTTGTTTTACCTATTCCTGAGGGCCCGATAATGCCATAGAGCTTCTTCGGTTGACTCCGTGGCACCTCTATGAAAAAGGTATGATCATCAAAGATTTTTGCTTGAGGATTATAGTAAAAATGAATGTCTTTAGCAGATACCGTTATCGTGTCCGTTTTTGCAGGGATAATAGGCATAGCTTCTGGAGCTGCAAGTACCGGATAGGTTTGTTTGCCAAACATTTGGATAAATAGGTAAAGATCATCTATGCGTGTGGTTGCTCGAAGAACTTTTCTAATACGTCTTCCAATCTCTATCACTTCATATGTTCCGTTAATGTAGGTATAGAGAACAGCCACGCCTTGCATGACCGTTAACGAGCCATCCTTGATTAATGAGAACACTAACCAGCCAAGTATAAAAATGCTTCCTAAATAAAAAAGACGTGAAATGGTTACTGATGCTGCAAAGGCGAGCCATGCCGTTCCTTCGATATCCATGAGATCTTTTGCCTTTTGTTTGGTGAGATCTGCAATTTCATGGGTAGCAAATGAGGAACGAATAAGCTGTACTTGCGTCAGACTTTCTACAGCAACTGCTTTTAATGAGTCATCCGCATCGATCATATTATTCTCAAAGGAAGCGCTGGTAAATAAGTTAAGGATTATATTAATGATCGCGATAAACGCTAACAAAATTAAGCAGGTTAATCCGAGCGTACGATCAAGAAAGAAAAAGGTGATGGTAACACTGAGCACACTTATAATAACCGGTAAGATATCCCATAACATCATATCGATGAAATTTTCATAGGCACGAGCACATCGTTCTACTTTGACAAAGAGTTTTCCGGTTGATTTTAGGGTATGGTAAAGTGGATCAACCGTAAGGAAATGTTCAATGGCATTGTACAGTATACTGTTGACACACTGTACTTCTAAAAATGCAGCAAAATAAACTGACACAAACTCAAGGACTATAATAAAAAGCCAGAATGCGATTAGATACAGAAAGAGCGTAAAGCTTTCAAGGTGGATGATTTTTTCAAGCAGCATCGGATAAATTGCATAAAAGCACTGGATCAGCGCAATGCAAAGAACTGAAATAATGAGAGGCACTTTTTTTTTGCCAATAACACGCAGCCAGTGCTCACTAAAATCGATTGGGAAGACGCTAGCTTTTTTTCCAAAGTTAGCTAACCTTAGCCAAAAATGATAATAGCTCTCTACTAAATGTTTATACTGATTAAACATGGTATTCTCAATAACTGTCACGGTATCCAATATTAGCTATAGTAGTATATAGTTGATAAATATACAAGAGATGATGCAAGAAAGTACAGAAGATGTGGAAGATTGAATCTTATAAAGCCTCATGGAGAGAGGCTCTTGAAATTTTTAGGAATGACATCGGTCTTCTCCTCTTAGTTTCGTTGCGCACTCTCATGTCTGTATACCGATCTTTACTCCATGCATGGTTCTTACCTATAACCCTCTTAGTAGGACTTGTGCTTTCTCTGCCACTGTTACTCGGATCATTTTATACGGTGCTAGTTGCTCGTGCAGCGCGTCCTTCCATGGAACCGAAAAATTGTGCCTATTGGCAGCGCCTAGTTTTTGTTGATTGGTATCTCTTTTTTGGTGTGCTTATTCTTGAGAGTAAGTCATCTTATCTTGCTACGCATGCGCAGCATTCTTGGGGTATTACTATACTTTGGTATGCATATGATGTTTTGGCACGACTTTTTTTCGTATCAGGAAAATTCTGGCTACCGGGCACCGAGGCATTGGGAACTATGCTCATGTTCCTTTCACCATTTCTTATCCTCGTAGTTCTTTTTATGCTTGATTCGGAGAAAACAATTATGGCCTCACTGCAAGCGGTAGGGAGAGCGTTCCTTATGCTTGCCTATAATTATCCGTTTTTCTTGCTACTCTATGCTTTTTTCAGACTGATTCTCTCAGCTGGATATCTTTCATCTATGGTACTTGATCCTTATATTCCCCAGATTGGCCTATTTGGTTGGTTCTTCTTCCTCTTCGTACTGTATCCTTATTGGGTTTGTGTGATAACAAACTTTTATGTGAAGCGTCTTCATGAGCAACTCTCTTGGTACTACTGGCGTTAGATGTGATTTGCTATTATTCGGTTTCTTTGGTACATCTAAGAACATAGCTCAAATCATACCATGGCGCACATGATGCCATCTACGAGGTACCAACAATGCAGGTTCTTCTTTCCCGTAAAGTTTTTTTTGTACCCTTGGTGACTATCCTTTTTCTTGTCCCAAGCAGAGTACTGTATGCACAAGAGAGTATTCCAACTATTATTCCGGCAGTCATCCAGGGAGGCTGCAGTGTCTGCGGAACTACTTCTTGTATTAACTGTCCCAAATTCTCAGGGGTAACCCGTGCTGTAAGTGACCAGGTGTCAGTAGGCTGTGGTGCCTGTAAGGATACTGGTGAATTTTGTAACGACACAGCTTGTGCCTGTTTTATTGATCCCAGAGCATCACGAGGTGTGTGCCGTGGTCGGACTGACTGCAGTATGAGAGAGCTACCCCCTTATTCAGCATTTATTCCTCGGTCACAAGGTACCAATACTGCGCGAGAATTAGCAGGCTGGGAAGAGTTTATTCATCAGTTTGATGTAGGGGAGTATTACCTTACGACCGGCCATGTTCTTGGCTATTATCATTCCTTTAGGCCTGAGAGGATCGCACGAGAACTTTTTGGAGAGACTGTGCTTCGGTTTGCCGGAAGTCAGGTGCCTAACAGAGGTTGCTGTGAGTTGCTTGCTGATAATTTTGGGTTATCAGATACCTTGCGTGGTGTCGTGACCATCGAACCTACTATTGAGAATATCGTCTTTGATAACCAATTTTTCATTGGACTTGATCCACTTGCGTGTGGGTTGTATGCCCGTATACATGTGCCGATAGTGCATACCCGCTGGAATCTTAATCTCTGTCAAAAAATAGAAAGTGTACAGCCTTGTCCTGATTTCCCTGCATGCTATATGGCAGATGAGGCGGTACCTGCCCAGTGTGATATTATCAAGGCACTGAGTGGACAGCATACCTTTGGTGATATGCAAACTCCCTGGGCCTATGGACGCATAAAAAATGGTCCTCAAACAAAGACCGGACTTGCTGATATAGATCTTATTGTAGGGTATGACTTTAGGCAAACTGATACTTCCCATCTAGGATTCTATGCGCAAGCAGTACTCCCTACTGGGACAAAGTTTACGGCACGAGAGCTTTTCCAGCCTCTTGTGGGTAATGCCCATCATTTTGAGTTGGGAGTTGGGGTGAGCAGCCATTGGATTCTTTTAGAGAGCGACGCTCACAGTAACCTTGCCCTGTACTTAGAGGGAAATGTCGTTCATATGTTTAAAAATACTCAGATGCGTACCTTTGATTTTTGTAATAATGGTCCTTTAAGTCGATATATGTTGCTTAAAGAGCTTACTGAAGAAGATGGACAATTTACCTATGCAGGCTCGCTTATTAATGCAGTTAACTTTGCTACTCGCCCAGTATCAGTAAGCATAGCAGCGAAAGGTGATATTAGTGCTAAGCTTGCTGTCCGGACCCCTCATATTATTGCTGATATTGGCTATAACTTTTATGGACGCACCAAAGAAAATGTGCATATTAATTCGTGCTCAGATGAACGTATCTATGCTATAAAAGGTACAGAGGGCGTGTGTGGCCTTGAATACATGACAGATGGCATGCAATTTGGTTCCTTTGTGGGGGATATTCCTCTTAATTCGTCGCAAAGCCATGCAACGATTAGACGTGGAGCCCATACTGATAATCCGCAACCTGCACCACAAGCGAGTCCGTCAGATATTGTGGTCGCCGCTTTTAGTAGGCAAGAAGGCTCCATTGAAGGGCCTGACGTTAAGAAAGCCTTCGTCTCAGCTCCTCCCAAATTAGTTACCGTCCGCGACCTTCATAAGGCAAGCGGAACATCTCCATCGCAAGCAACCCATAAGGTATTTGGGTATCTTGGGTACAATTTCTATGATTGTGACTGGTGTGCGACCCCGTATCTTGGCATTGGTGGTGAAGTTGAGTTTGATGCGCTCTTTCGTGAGGATCGTTCTTCTTTAAACCAATGGTCAGTCTGGGTTAAAGGTGGGTTTGAATTTTAAACTATCCGGTAGCCAGCAAAATATTCTTTGAAGTAGGTACGACAATCCCATTTTTGAGATTTATCCTGTTGAAGATACTTTCCTGCTTCTTCTAAGATGCGTTGTACCTTTGCAGAATCAGGTTCCTGGTCAAGTAGCCGTTTCATTTCTTTAAAGAGAAGTTTTAAGGCGCCTTCAGTAAAGTCGGTTGCTGGGTTATGTCCATAGCCAAGAAGTCGTAAATATCCTTTAACTTCAAGATCGGCATCATAGTTCGATTCTGTATCGATGATACAGAGCTTACCATCTTTTACGTGCAAATAGTTGTCATGAGTGAGACTAATATATTTAGTTTCTCGGATGAGTACAATAAGCTGGCGCATCTGCTCTTCAGTAACTTGATGAGAACCTTGCGGATGTACCTTTTTTACCACGACACAATAGTTTACATTATTGACCTGGCGTGGGCGTCCCTTGAGGTGATAGATGCGTTTATCAGGCAGGGTGATAAGATCGAGATGATTGGTATCGATAACCTGCTGCATAAGTTCCATGCCCCAGATTCTACTTAGTCCAAACTTTACAAAGTAATCTGGAAGATCATCAAACGTCCAGACCCCATGTTGACCGCCATGCTTATCGACGTTCTTCAGCTTGGTAAATAGGGAGCTGCTATGCCGATCAAGAATCTTAGCAACCTGCTGATCAACCAGGTACTGCTCTATATGATCAAGGATAGTGTAGGCTTGAGTGATCTGAGATGATATGAGTAGTAGGCTCAGGGCACCGCATTTCATTTGGTTCCTTTATCTCTTTTTTTTAGATAGTGCTGGGTATATTCTGCAAGGACTTTGATAATCTTTTCCCGAACCTTTGTATTTTGGCGACTTACGTAGAGGTCAAGATCAGAGAGGCATTTGTCTCGTCGTTTATCATCGGTCTCTAGTACGAGATGCTCAGCAATTTTATCAAGAATATAGGCAAGAGCTTCAGCCGTGTAGTAGTGCGAAAGGTTGCGGTCTAACAATCTAACAAAGCCGGTATTAGGCTTGTCGCGATTGAAGCTACCATCGGTGTCTATAAAGGAGATTCTTCGGTCTGACAATCTGAGAAAATTAGGCTCGAAGGTGCTTAAATGGCCCGTTTTTTCGATAAGCATAATAAATTGTTGTACCTGCTCAAGGTCCATGGGTATATGATACTCGTCCTTGGAATCATGTACCTTTTTACAAATAACCACGTAGTTGAGGCTCGTAAATTCAGTAGGTCTTTCCTTAAGGTGATACAAATATTTTTCTGGAGTATGCAGAAGATGCAGGTTTTCCTCTTGAATGCATAGGGAGATTCGCTCACGCTTTACCATCCTTGAGACGTTATACTTAACATAATATCCGGGCAACCATTTGAAGGTCCAAACCCCATGCTTTTGACGCTCCGTAGCATGGACCGCATCGACAAGACGTGCTAATTCCTTGCTATGCTGATCAAGTATCTCTGCAAGTTTTTCACTTACCCTATGGTGTTCAATAAATGTTTCATCAACTTCGAGCGAGCCAACTAAGCCTCCATGCAGTAGAGCTGCATGAACGACTAATGACCCGCAGAATAAGCTCCTGCGGAGCTTTTGCTTCATCGAATTCATGTCCCCCTCTTTCGATGTTCTGGTCTTAACCCTTATTATTATAGCAATTTAGCTTTTAAATTTTCAATATTATTATTAAAATGCACATTTGAATTTTAATATTTGAATTACCGTGCTTTGGCACGACCCATAAGGTCCTTAAAGTACTCTGCAAAATAGGTCCTATAGTCCCATGAGGGCGGAGTCTCTTTCTCATCTATGTACTGTTGGATCTCCGCAAGAGTGGAACTGATCTCCGATGGTGATTGTTTGAGCAACTGTTTTACCTCCAAGAAAACAAGCTGTAGAGCTTCTTTGGAAAGATCTTTGGTAAAGTCATGCGTTCTTATTAAGCGTAGGAACCCCTTCAGAAGATGGTCAGACTCGTAACGCGATTCGGTATCGATAAAACAGAACTTTCCATCTGTTGTACGTATATAATTAGGTCCTTTTCTATTGCGAGGACCTGCCATACTTATATAGCCGGTCTCATGCATAAGCCGGCACAGCTGTTTCATCTCTTTTCCCGTTATGGGTGGTAGTTTGCGTGCAGCATGAACTTTTTGGATCACAATGGCATAGTTCCGGTTAGAAAGGGTGGTAGGGGTACCCTTTACGTGATATACCCGCTTGTTAGCAACGGTCAGTGAGCTCAAATGGCAGCGTTCCATTGCCTCTTTCATTTTTTCCAGACCAACTATTCTCGCGATACCATATTTAATGTAGTAGTCAGGGAGCCAATCAAAACGCCATACGCCATGTTTCTTTGAACCGGAATCTACCTCTAAGAGTTTTTGAGCAATGATGTCGCTATGCTCGTCGAGGACTTCTGCGATTTTTTGATCTACGAGATACTGTTCAATATGAATTTTTTGTGCACACAGAGGTAAGCAGAGGGCGCTCGCCGCCAGAAAAAGCTGTATTCGTATACCTATCATGGGCGCTCCTTTATGTTTGGCTTACGCACTTTAAGTACCTTGAGAGTTTTCTTGTGTGCCTTACGCCGCTCTTTTAGTAAGGTAGAAAGTTTTCGTGCAAGGGACTTTTCTTGATCTTCAAGCATGGTGGCAATCCGATTGAGTGCCGTCTGGAGATCTTGTCCGTGGAGGAGCACCAGATGGGCAGCAATACGATCTACTATATATAAGAGTGCTTTTGAAGAATAATATGATGAGAGGTCGCGATTGAGAAGATCGATAATTCCTCGAATCGGATTTGCTTTATTAAACGTACCATCCGTATCAATAAAAGAGATTCTTCCATCGCTAAGTCTCAGATAATTATGAGCAAACGTGCTGCAGTGGCCGGTTTTCTCAATAAGAGTGATAAACTGCTTAACCTGCTCAAGACTCATGGGCTCGGTATCTGCAGCAGGGTCTTCAGTGAGCTCTTCAACGACTATGACATAATTAAGATTAGATAGATTATAGGGCCTTCCTTTGATGTGATGGAGATACTTTTGCGGGACATGTAACAGATTAAGACCATAGTCTTTGATGCACTTTGCAAGGACCTCCCTCATAAGAAGGCGCTTTGTATTGTACTTTACATAATAGTTGGGGAGCCAATCAAATTGCCATACACCATGTTTTTGATAGGGTGTACGATTAGTCTTTTGTGTAAGAGCTTCAAGGAGTTCGCTATGCTCATCGAGTATGGCGCTTATCCTATCATCCACAAGGTGAGTCTGAATAAACAGCTCCTCTTTTCTTGCTACCAGGAGAGTACAAGAAAAAAGGGCCGAGCAAACCAGGATGGCATCTCTTAACATCATCGGAGTCCCCCCAGGTCATCAAAGTATTCATGAGCGTAGGAAAGGTAGTTCCATGCGTGGGGTTGCGGCTGTGCTTCTAGTTGCTCTCTGAGATAGGGTAGAGCGAATGAGATGTTTTCAGGATGCTTACGGAGCTCTTCTTTAATTTCCCAAAATATATGCTTCAAAGCATCTTTGGTATAATTTTTATTAAGATCATGCCGAGTTCCGATCATTCTTAAAAACCCTTTAATGCGTTTACTTGCATCAAAGATTCCTTCAGTGTCTATTAAACAGAGCTTACCGTCAGCCATTTGGATATAATTAGTACTGGTCATATCAACATAATCTGCTTTGCGAATAATGGTGCAAAGCTGCTGGACCTGTTCAAGTGTAAGTGGTCGTTGTTTTCCTGCTGGCTCAATAGCTTTTATCACCACTGCATAGTTGAGATTATTTTGTGTGTATGGCCTACCCTTAATGTGGTATACTCGTTTATCAGGCGTTGTGAGACAATCAAGATCGTAGGTTTCTATGCATCGCCTTATTCGCTCGACCCCTTTAATGCGTTCTAGGCCATATTTTATATAGTAGCCAGGAAGCCAATCAAATTGCCAGACGCCATGCCATTGGATGGTGCTATCAATCTTTTTGATCTTTTTATAAATTTCATGGCTGTGGGCATCTAAGATAGCTTCGATGTCTGAATCGACAGCATATCTTTCAAAAGCACCCCAGCAACTACTTGCATATACGCTCAAAATGAGCACGGATGCTAGCCATTTCATACCTTCCCCCTTTGTATGCCAATATGAGCTATAATCACTACGGGTACATTTTGAGTATACTTAATTAAATTTCTAAAAGTAAATAGAAATTAAAATAACAAGCCATCGATTTTATAATTAGATTAATTTGGCGAGCTTGCCTCTGATGTGGTTCGGCGTTAGAATAAAAGAATTCGCGCATTATACCTAAAGGAGTTCCCTATGTGGTTCAGCTTTGCTACGAGTTACCGTAACCATAGAGAAGATGGGAACTGGAAGATGCTGGGTCTAGTCCTGGTGTTCTTCGTAAGTGCCCTCGCAGCTGATTCAAGAGCCCTTAAGGAGCTACAAACCAGCATCTCTTCATTGATCGATCAGCCTAAGTTTGTCTCAATGCGTTGGGGCATGTTAATTATGACAGCCGATGGGCAGGTTCTTTTTGAACGGGATGCTGATAAAGCGTTTTTGCCAGCATCAACGATGAAGCTTTTTACTGGGGCAGTGGCTCTGCATGTCCTGGGTCCTGACTGTACGATGAGAACGTCTGTGTATACAACACAATCTATGCACGCTGGGGTCGTGCATGGAGATCTCATTCTCTACGGACGGGGTGATCCTACCCTATCTGGCCGATTTGAGCTTGAGAATCCCTACAGTCTAGATTCTTTAGCGTATCAAAAAACAAATTCAGGAATTGAAAGCTTAGCAGACCAGATCAAAGCACAAGGTATTAAGCGCATTACCGGTTCTCTTATCGGAGATGAGAGCTTTTTCCTCTCGAGGAAGCTCGGTCCAGGATGGGAATGTGATGATACACAAGCCTATTATGCTGCTGAAATTAGCGCACTGACGGTTAATGATAATTGCCTATCGCTTACCGTGGCACCGAGCTCGATAGGAACAGCTCCTACCATTACCGTGTTGCCTCAAACAGAGTACGTAAAAATACTCAATACTGCTCGAACATCCGAGTCAGGGCAGACCTGTATTGGTATACATCGGCCGCTCAATAGCAATACTATCGAAATTTTTGGAACGATTCCTCGAGGAGCTAAGGAGTTCAAGTCGCTTATCTCGATTCATGATCCTGCACTATTTGCCGCGACACTTTTAAAAGAGGCATTAGCACGTCGAGGCATTAAAGTCATGCAAGGAGTACGTCGTATGGATGCTCTTTCCCGAATGGCACAGCCCTGTGCCGTATCAAAGTTATTCGAAGTGGCACATGTTACTTCCCAGCCGATGAGCAATATAGTCAAACTTATGAACAAGGTGAGCCAAAATCTCTATGCAGAACTTTTGCTGAGGCACATAGGCATTGCTCAAGGGTCAGTCCAGGTGGATCAATATGGACGTCCACAACCAGCTGAAGCAAGAGGCAATGAGATGAGACGCTCTTTTCTTGAGATAGTTGGTATCGATCTGCAACCGCTGAAATTACATGATGGCTCCGGGCTTACGCGTCATAATCAATTGACCCCAAGGGCTACAGTACGCTTGCTTCACTATATGCTTACCCATCGCGAGAGTGCAAGTTTTCTAGATTCATTACCTCTAGCTGGAGTAGATGGGACTCTTGAGCATAGGATGAAAGGTACCTCAGCAGCGAATAATGTACGAGCTAAGACAGGGATGCAGGGAGCGGTAAATGCCTTATCTGGATATGTTACCACTAAGAAAGGGCGATTGCTTATCTTTAGTTGCATCGCTAATAATTATATCGTGCCAACACCCGAGATTATGAAAATCTATGACCAAATCGGAGCACTTCTTGCAGACTACGTTGGTTAGTAAAACTGGGCCTAGGCTTTCAATCGAAAAACCACCCATCTTTAGGCTTGCAGACAAGTAGTATTGAGCATGCAATAAGCATTGCGCCACTTACTTGCCAAATTGAGGTTACCTCGCCAAGTACTTGTTGAGCTAGTACAGCGGTAAAGAGTGGTAGCGAAGAAAAGGTGATTAAGTTTACGCGTGAGACACCTTCATGCTTTAAGGCAGATGCATATAAGAAGATACTTGCGATGCTTCCAAGAAGGCTGATACCTATGAAAAGTCCCCACTGCAGTAACGTAAGATGACCGACTAAGCTTACCAACTCTCGAGGTGCAACGTAGGGAACAACAAAAAGAATGCCCGAAACTGCTGTTGCAAAGGTTACAAAAAGAGTTGAATAGTTCATGCTTACTTTTCTCAGTGCTTGGGAGTAAAGAGCTTGGCAGAGTACTGCCCCAAAAGCGAGAAGCTCCCCTGTATGCGTGCTACTTTGATAGGAGAGGATTTTGCCTTGAGTTACTACGAGGGTACTACCTGCGAAGCAAAGAGTTATTGCTGTTAGCTGTAGTCGAGTAAGTACTATCTGTCCAAGAAGTGCAGCAAGTACTAGAATCCATAGGGGACTTGTGGCACTTATGAGACTAACTGAGATAGCTGTGGTATACGATAGTGCAGTAAAGAAAAAACTCGTATATATGAGTACTAAAAAGAGGCCCAGCATAAACATTCCAGGAATATCACGAGCTTTTACGTTCAGATATTCTTTCTGAGCGATAAAAAAGGGTATTAGTGCAACGGTTACTAGACTGTAGCGGATACAGGCAAAAGCTGCTGCTGACATGGAGGGGGTGAGGAGTTTCGAGGCTACCGTTACTCCTGCTCCTATGAGAGCACACAGAAGTGCTGCGAAAATATAGAGCATATATTCCTTACTAGTTTTGAGACGATAAATGAGTGTATCGTACTCCCACGGTGAATATCATAGGACACTAGAATAAACAAAAAAAAATGATAAAGTAATACATAGTTTTTTTTTAAAAAAAAAGGGAGGTACTCTACTTTGATAGAGGCAGTACTCGGAGCGCATGCATTTGAGAAATCTGAAATAACCGTTATTGGAGCAGGGCCTGCAGGGCTTTTAACAGCTTATCGTTTAAAGAAAGCCGCTCTCAACGTTAAGGTTATTGAAGCTCGATCTCGAAGTGGGGGAAGGCTTTTCTCAGCACCCTCTATTCAAGCTGAGTTTGGCGCATGGTCCTTGGCAAATGGGGGAAAGCCAGAGATGTTTCAAGCATTGGCAGAAGAGCTCGGACTTGAAATAGACTATTGGCAAGCGCCTTTTAAGCGGTTAGGAATAGTGAGTAATCAGCTTAGTGATATAACCTACCGTTTTATTCAATCGTATGATAATGATCCTCGGAAAGCTCGCAGTATTCTTGAAGCAATTATACTGGTATCTAAGTCAGGCCAAGAGGTATTAGATAATTTTTATCCAGATGAACCTTTCCTTAAAGACTTCACGGAGAGGCTTTTGTGGGGCTATTTTGGTTCACGGGCCGCAGAACTCTCTGCTAAACTATATAAAGAATCGATTATTCAGCTCTGTCTTGGCGGGATGTCAGATGTCTACAAGCAAGGTCCGCAACAAGCTCCGCTCACTCGAGTCAAAGGGGGCAATGATCTGTTTACAAAAAAGCTTGCGGAGTTTCTGCGCAATGATATTACGCTTAACAAGCCATTGACGGCTATTGCAAGAAGCACGGGTAATCGCCTGCGGCTTCTTTTTGAGGATGGTGCGGCGAGTGAAACTGATCTTCTTGTGCTGGCACTTCCCGTTTCAGCATATAAAAATTTAACTATTGAAGAGGGTCTGGTTCCTCAGGACCGTTTAGAGAGCATTCGCAGTGTATGTCCAGGGAGTATAACAAAGATACTCATACCTGCCTTGGGAACGGCACGCCCACCTGGTTATATCTCGACAAATGATTATGGTGCTGCAATGAGTGAGCATGAAAAGTTTCTGACGCTCTATTGGCGTACTCCTTTTACACTTGACGCTTGTAAGGCCCAGGTTGCTAGTATAGCACAGGCGCTCAAATGGGATCTTCCGACTAAGTATATTCATGTAGAGACAGATGATTTGCACAAGGACTATCCCCAGGATGCAGTTTACATAATCGATTGGGTTCACGCTCCCTATATTAATGGCTCATTTTGTGCTTTTTCTCCCGCAAATGACCGGTTTGTACGAGCTGAAAAAATCGAAGGGATTGCGACGAGCACTCTTTTTAAGCCATCAGGGTCCATTTACTTTGTAGGCGAAGCTGCAGGAACGAGTACTCCACCAGGAAGTCTTGCTGCAGCGTTTGAGTCTGCAGAACATATGGCCAGTCTTATTAAACAAAGATTATTATTTCTTTATAGCAATTCGCACCAGGATGTCCAGTTTCGACTATAATGCTAAGAATAAGCTTTTGCCCTTTCGATGCCGTTATTAATATGTTAGACCATTTGCTTTTAAAGCATACTTCATTACAATGATTCTATATAATCAACCAATCTGGTTACCAAGCAATAAGGTAGCGCTTGCTGGTGGAGATTAGTGATAGCTGCTGGTGTATGTTGGTAGTACCTATGCGGCAGGAAAAAGAAAAAGATAGAGATAACGGGTTACTTTGTTCCCTGATGGAGGACTTATGACAGTAGGTACTAATAAACGAGAAACGTTAAAGGTTATTCTCATCACGATCTTACTCTGTTGCCTTGGGAATACCGTGATTGCCCTCAACGCGCATAAGGCCCTGACCTCGGCGCTTATCAGAGGATTAGATGGCCAAGATACTGAGGATGATAGAAAATTGTTTTCAGCTATTCCTGATGAGTATGATATTGATGCTGAGAAAGCTTCAGGAAAGGCATTGCAAGGAATTATAAATGCTCGGCTAGATAAGGCTTTCGATGATAGAGACCATGAAAGTATAGATAACGTTCTACGAATTGCGAAGTATGTTCAGCCTAATCGCTCAAATACTTACCAGATGATACGGGTTCTCTATAAGTACTGTGAAACATCAAAAAATCAGAAGCAACCGTTTGATGCATTCAAAACCTGGTATACAGATTATCAAGTAGATGTGGATGATGTCACCCTACATGAAAATAGTAGAGAAACTATTGGTGACGACATCACAGGAAGGCTCCTGTTAATCAAAGATAGGGAAACTATGGCAATGAATATTGCCGAGCTAGTTCATGAAAGGCGGAGTAAGAAAGGAATAGTACTCCGAGATCTTTTCAAGCATCATGTAGACGATACTTTTGAAACAGCACCTTGGACTCGCGTAAGGCAGTGGCATGAGAGGCATCATGAGGATGTGGATACGATAGAGTATGGTACCAAGACCCTTGGGCATTATATTACCTCGCTTGCTCTGCGAGAAAGTCAAGAACGACAAGACTTAATATATAGTACTTTTTTTATGAAAGATCGTTCTGACCATGTTTCCACATTTCTCTCACTTGTTGGGCTCCTGAGCCATGGCAAAATTACTGACCAAGGCAAAGACTTTTCTTTTAGTTCCCTAGAAAAATGGTTTAAAGAACATCCCGTCGATGTAGATCTCATAGACTATCCAACGACGAAAGGAAAGTTAGGAGATGCTATTACTGAGGCATTTGTAAAGGGTGAACACATTAGTGGCCTTGCAAGGCTCGTTCAGGAACATCGAAGTAAAAAGAATGCGGTGGTTTGTCGTCTTCTTGAGTGCTTACAGGTAAACAGTAATCCAGCTCTAGTAACAAAATTAGAGTCTTGGCTTGCGCTATACCCTATTGATGGTAGCAAGGTGCAGTATACTGCTTTTCAGACTGTTGCTGACCGCATTGCAGAGATACGTAATCCAGCATTAACGGCCTTATTTAAGAGAACGCAAGATAAACAGAAATCAAAGTCTGATCAGACGTGGTCGACTCGACAAAAGATAGGATTTATTGGAGGATTGCTGCTTACGGCCGGGGCTTGTTGGTATTATTTTGTTCACTCGAAGCACAAGAATGATAAGAAAACTGATGATAGACAAGCGATCAATCTCAAACTGATAGAGTAGAATCGCTCTAAAGGCGACGTGCCCTAAGAAATCTGAAGCAGCCTAATGTGCCATCTTCAAACCATCTTCCTGCATAATCTGGCTCATCAAGGAATGGGATGCTTATCTAACAGCTCACAGCGATTTTTCCATAGACGCCCCAATTTTCAAGTGCTGAAGCATGATGCTTAGATGCTAATTCGTATCGCGCTCCAAAGGCGAGGTTTACCGGATAATCACACCAGTTAGTGGCATAGGTAACGGTGCCTGAAAAGGTGCTCGATAATGCTTTTTGTGAAATGGCAGAGTTCCTGTTTACAGCACTTCCGGTGAGCTTTACAAAATCTGCATCGGGAGTGCCTTGCCCAAACGTATCTGAGATCTTTGCGGTACTGTGAGAAGTAAGATCTGTGCAGCGCGTCAAATCATAGATCCCAAAGTTTTCAAAATCAAAAGCTGAATCTTTGATAGTAAGTTTTTCAGCAGAGCGGTACCAAAGATTATAGCCACCTTCAAAGCCCCAACAGCACCAGGTATAATGAAAAGCGAGCCACCACTCGAGAGTATGCTGTGGCTCCAGGTGAGCGCACGCTCTTAATAAGTTGATGCCTCCTTGAAGTGGGGTATCGACATTGTCTTCAGCTGCGATAAGAAGAAATCGAGATAGCGGACCATTTTTAAGATCAAATTGGCGTCGTTGCTTGTCACCAAAGCTGTAGAGATATTTAAGCTCTGCCATGAGGAGGCATTCGGTACCATCAAGTTCAGAGAGCCATAGGTTTCCGTCAAACATGACACCTGCTCCAACACCCCCGCGTCGCGAGCCTACATAGGGTTGGAACCAGCGTGTATCATCAAACTTTTTCCCCGTAGGAATATTTCCAAGAAGGTATACGCTGAACATATCATCTTCACAATAGCCCATAACATATCCAAGACGGACCTGGATGTCATCGACTCCGGTATGATGGCGTGAAAGGGGAAAGACCTCAAGGGTATCGAGCGCTTCACGTACAGAGGAAGGCTCATTAGTTAGATCTCCAAAAGTTGTTCGTTGTTCAAAGAGGCAAATGTGATGTTTCACTCTGGTGACTGCAAAGGCACAATCAGCCCAGGTTCCAGGACAAAAACAATCTAAATTAAAAATAAACTGGGGTAGCCAGGCGAAGACTTCACGTTTAGGACTCAGACGTACCATCGAGCTAAATCCTTCAGGTTGCTTAGAGCCAAGACCTAGATTCAATGAATTAAAGGGTGCTGACTGTTCGGCAAACAAAAGAGGATTTTCGCCAAAGAATCCTCGTCCAAGGTGTGCACTTTTTCTATTTTGCTGGTAAAGGAAGGTTGAATCGAGTGTAAAGAAGGCACAGCTCACTTCACCACGAAATCTTTCAAAAAATGTACCGCTATTTCGATAGGTTAAATCATTGGTGATTGAGCGGGGGTTCAGATAGGTACTGATGGCAGTAGGGCAATCGTTACTTATTTCGTCACAATCACCAGAAATAGAGGCATCACAATCGACTGAAGGATGGCAACAATCATCAGGGTATAAAAATCGACCTGTTCCAAACATGAGTGCTAAGAAGAGTATACGATACCTCTGCATAGGTTCTCCTTTTTAAGTTTTTAATATCGTTAGTATGATAAATTCAAATGCTCTTTGCAACACCAAAAATAGCCTCCATTTCAGCAGGACTCTCTGGACTCATTTATTGAGGGTTGGGCATGTTCTCTGAGATGACTTAATCTCTGGGGGGTGATTCTCTTCCTATAAAAGAGTGAGCATGTCTGGAAGGCTAGATATATGCGAGCTAACCATGGAACTAGGTAGGCAGAGTTCAATACTAGACATTGAATTTTATGACGACAACGTCACCATCTTTTACAAGGTAATCCTGTCCTTCGGTTCTTATTTTTCCGATCTCTTTGAGTTTTGCTTCAGTTTTATACTCAAAGAGATCCTTGGCATTAAAGACCTCTGCACAAATAAAACCTCGTTGTAGGTCAGAATGTATTTCTCCCGCAGCTTCACGGATGGTAGTCCCTTTTTCAATAGGCCAGGCGTGGATCTCTTTAGGACCACAGGTAAAAAAGGTAATAAGGTTAAGTTCGCGATAGGTATGTTTAATGATCTCAGCTAGATTGTCCGTAGTAACCTGCATCATCTCTCGCATTTCAGCTGCTTCTTCCTCGGTGAGAAGAGTGAGCTCATATTCCAATTTAGCAGAGACGGGAATAACTCGCTCTTTTCCAAAGCGCTCAACTAATTTAATGAACATAGGATTTTTAAGATAGGCATCGCCAGCAAGTTCAGCTTCAGTGACGTTTGCAATAATCAAAAAGTTTTTTGCACAGAGCAGGGGAATCGTTTGGACCTTAGATTCCTTAAGGAGACTTTGTACTTTCTCAAGCTGTGCGTCATTGAGAGCTACTGAGAGCCCTTTTAGGAGCTCGATTTCCGTTTCGAGTTCCTTGAGCTGTTTGGGATCATTTTTTGCTGCCTTAAGAAGATTGGCGGCTTTAGCAAGTCGTTTATCTACTGAGTCGAGGTCTTTCAGCATCAACTCAGTAACGATGATGTCATAGTCAACTGACGGATCGCGGTCTAATTCCTCGATGAGGCCAGAAAAGCACTTCAGAACATGTAAAATAAGGTCAACTTCTCGTATGTGACTAAGAAACTGGTTACCAAGTCCTTCACCTGAGGCAGCACCTTTTACGAGTCCGGCAATATCAACAAATTGTACAGTAGATGCGAGAATTTTTTGAGAGTTATAAATTGC